>SXGQ01834425.1_pt1 | contig 10495 bp, 11 predicted proteins | sample 3178371 | NCBI WGS metagenome assembly SXGQ01 (sample SAMN11356859, study PRJNA531348) | freshwater metagenome | isolation source: freshwater sample F1-20 | place: China: Fuxian Lake, Yuxi | collected 2017-12-25 | reverse complement strand
TTTGCGCAGTTGCTCGATGTCGGCTACCAGGTGCCAGGTGGTGTTGTCGACCAAGCTCGCGTGCGGTCGGCTCTGGCCGCAGCCACGCTGATCGAACAGCACGTTGCGATAGCGCTGCGGTTCGAAGAAACGCCGCATGCGCGCATCCGTGCCGCCGCCTGGGCCGCCGTGCAGGAACACCACGGGTTTGCCTGCGGGGTTGCCGCTCTCTTCCCAATAGATCTCGTGCAGATCCGAGACGCGTAACCAGCCACGGCGGCGCGCTTCGATTGGCGGATAGAGTGTGCGTAGCATATTGCCTCAGCGACAGACCTCAACGACAGATCTCAACGACAGATCATGGGGCCGAGTGGCGCGCCCCCCACGAGATGCACGTGCAGGTGATAAACCTCCTGTCCGCCGTGCGCGTTGCAGTTGATGATCAGCCGATAACCGTTTTTGGCGATGCCTTCGCGACGGGCGAGATCACGCGCCACGGTGAACATGTGGCCAACCAGTGCTTCGTCGGTGTCGGCGATGTCGTTCGCCGTTGGGATCGGCTTGTTGGGTACGATCAGGATGTGTGTGGGTGCACGCGGGTGAATATCGCGAAAGGCCGTGACGCGATCATCCTGATGGACGATATCGCCCGGAATCTCGCGCGCGATGATTTTTTCGAAGAGCGTGGGCATCGGTGCGTTGCTCCTGACCCGATACGCCGGGCTCAATATTTGTAGACTTCGACCTTGCTGCCATCGAGCTGATAGGCTGAGGCGCCGAGCCGCGTGGTCTTGTTCGACGTTTTCATCCTGCCGGTGATCCAGTACGCCTCATAGATCGAGTCGAGGGCGATGCCCTTGTTCATGCGCACGTAGACGATTTGGTTGGGCGGCGGCGGCGGTACGTGAATGCAGGCACCGAAGTAGGGTACGAGGAAGAACTCGTCGACCAGGCCATCCTTGCCGACATCGAGCGGCACTATGAACCCGGGGATCTTGATGTTCGTGCCATCGAGCGCCTTGTTCACGGAGAAATCCATGACCTGCTGCGCCGCAAGACCACCCTCGCCAAGATAGTCGTGTGCGGCCGGCGGCGGTCCCGCCATGAAACGGGAGCGCGCATCGGGAGGAATGAGTTCATCCCAGTCGATTTCGCGCGCCGCACCAGCGGGCGTGGCGGGTTTCGCGGGTGCCGCCGGCACAGGTGTACCGACTTTTGGTGGCGTGATGCCCTGAGCCGTGGCGGCCGTGACGCTGAGCAGCGCCGCGAGTGCAGTCGAGAGCAGAAGCTTTTTGATGATCATGTAGTCAAACCCGAATCGTGAGGCCGTCACTCAGCGTGTTGCGGTAGGCGCGCCACGCAGGCAGCGCGCCCATGAGCAGCGCCGCACCGATGATCGCACCGAGTATGGCGAGATCGTAGCCGGTCAGACCGCCCGGATCGAGGAAGATTCCGAAGCGTCGCTCGAGCAGCGGCTGCGCGGCGAGGATCAGCCCGTAGCATAGCGCCACGCCCGCGGCGACGCCGGCGCTCGCCAGCATGCCCGCCTCGGCGATCAGCAGGGTGAAGACATGCCGTGGTCGCGCGCCGACCGAGCGCAGGATGGCCATCTCGCGACGACGCTCGTTGAGACTGGTGAGGATCGCCGTGAGCATGCCGAGCAAACCGGCAAGTACCACGAAGGCGGCGACGATCATGAGTGCGGTGTCGGCGATGCCGACGAGATTCCACAATTGGCTGAGTGCTACGCCAGGGATGATGGCGAGCAGCGGCTCCTGACGATAATCATTGATCGCACGCTGCATGGTGAAGGTCATGACCTTCGAGTCCATGCCCACCATGAAGGCAGTGATGGACTCCGGCGTGAGATCGAGTTGTCGCGCCTCTTCGGCGCTGACCCGTCCGCCGGGCAGGGCTTGCATGCCGCTCTGCCAGTCGACATGAATCGCCGTGATCGCCTGGAGACCGACGTGTACCGTGCGGTCAATCGGTGTGCCGGTTCGTGCGAGCACACCCACTACCGTGAACGGTTTGTCCTCGTGCTGGGCAAAGCTCACGTTGCCGAGGCCATGGGCGATGACGATCTTGGAGCCGACCGCATAGCCGAGTTGGCGCGCGACATCGGCACCGATCACCGCGTCGTAGAGATCCTCGAAGGGCTTGCCGGTAGCGAAGGTGATCTCTCGATCACCCGCAAAGCGATAATGCCGGAAGTAATCGAGCGTCGTGCCCATGACGCGAAAACCACGATGCGAATCGCCCAAAGAAATCGGGATGGTCCAAGCCACATCCGGATGACGAGCGATCTTCTGGTAGCTGTCCCAGCTGACGTTGGCTGTGGCGTCGCCGACGCGAAACACGGAATAGAGCAGTAGATTCAGCTGCCCGGAGCGCGCACCCACGATCAGATCGACGCCGGAGACCGTGTTGGCGAACCCCTCGCGGGCCGCAGTACGCATTTTTTCGACGCCTAGCAGCAAGGCCACGCTTACCGCGATGGCGCTAATGGTGAGCAAGGCCGTGGTCCGGCGGTTGCGCAGTGAGCGCAGTGCGAGTTGCAGGGTCTTCATGCGTGGCTCTCCCGACTGCTCATGCCGCACGCGCGATTGATATCGGCGAGCGAGACCACACGATCAAAGAGAGGGCTGAGTGAGGTGTCGTGACTGACGAACAGCAGGGCGGCGCCTTGAGTGCGGCATTCGGCCATCAAGAGTTGCAGGAAGTCTTCACGTGCGTCGTGATCGAGCGCGGAGGTGGGCTCATCGGCCACGATGATGCCGGGGCGACCGAGCAGTGCCCGCGCCGCCGCGACACGCTGCTGCTGTCCGATCGAGAGCTCGGTGACCGGACGCTGCAGATACTCGGGATCGCCGAGACCGAGCGCTGCCAGCAGGCGCTGCGCCTCCGCGGCGAGATCACCGTTCGGGATGCGCGCGGTGCGGGCCGGGGAAAACTGCGCGGGCAGCAGCACGTTCTCCAGTACGCCGAGGTAGGGGATCAGATTGAACATCTGGAAGATGAAACCTAGATGATCACCGCGAAAGCGATCACGCCCCGAGGCCGAGAGCGCCGTGACATCGGTCCCGAGCAGCAGGATCCGCCCTCGTGCCGGGGTGAGCACACCGCCCACGAGACCAAGCAGCGTGCTCTTGCCGCTGCCACTCGGACCGCGCAGGAACACGCGTTCGCCGCGGGCGACGCGGAAGCGGTCGATATCGATGACGGACGGCTTGCCGGGCCAGGAAAACGCGAGGTTTTCCGCCTCGATGGCCGCGTCCTTGCGGTCGGAGTCGATCACCCGCCTACTTTAGCGAAACGCGCGTACTGCCGGCAGCCAATTCGGTTTGACGCTGCACGCTTGCCGTGATCACGTTGACCTCGACTTTGTCTATTTCGAGCAGGCGGCTGAGCGCGGGCAGTTCCACCCAATCGAGGGCTGCAGGATTGGGGCAGCGGTAAGCAAAACGGGCGCGGTAGTCGGCGTGACCCGAGCCGAACTTCGGCGGGGCAAAGTCCACCGACAGCAGGCGACAACCGGCGCTGCGGGGTACGGCAGCAATATTGCGACCGCTCGCGAGCCACGCATTGGCGTCCGCGATGGCCTTGCGCTCTGCGTCGTTGCGCGGCGATTTTTCGAAGCCCACCACATTGTCAGCCGGCACATCGAGTTCGACGGCGAGTGTCTCGCCTTCGAGTGCGATATTGAAGGTGATGGCACCATGCACGTGCTTGCGCTGGCCGAGCGTGTCGTGCTGGTGATCATGGTCATGGTCATGATCTTGTTTGGCGGCTTGAGCGGCTGCGACCGGGCTGAGTATCAGCGCGGCGCTGCACAGCGCTGCGAGCGCGAAGTGGGCAAAGGTTGTCATCGCAAGTCCTCCGACTGGAAAATCAAAACTTCACTTTGATACCTGCGGCAAGATGCCGTCCCGCGAGTGGTGCCACGTCCTTGAGGGGCGAAGCATGCCGACGCATCTCTTCGTCGAGAAGATTTGCGCCGCGCAGAAACCAGAGCATAGTCGCTCCGCCCGCCTCGAGACGATAGGCAACATCCGCCGAGAGCGCCGTGAACCCGGCAGTCGGACGCTCGCCGGCTGCGACGTCGGTCTGCGCATCGTGCCACACGGCATCGATGCCGAAACGCAACGCGCCGCGAGTCAACGAGGTCTCGATGCCGAGGCGGCGCGGCGGGATCTGCGGTAGCGGGTCCCCTTGTGCGTCACGCGCACGCACGAGATCGCCGAACACGCGCAGCCCCATCGTGCCGAACGTCGAGCGCAGCAGACTGTCATGGGCCCACTCGAGTTCCACCCCAGAGAAGCGGGCATCAACGGCCGCGAAACGCACCACCGGCAGCTCGTCGAGTTCGCTACCGTCCGGGAACGGAGCAATGAAATCGTCGTAGTCGGCGCGGAACAGGCTGATCGATCCCTGCCAGCCGCCCTCCGCAGCCCGATGGCGCAGCGCAAGGTCCACCGTGCGTCCGGTCTCGACGCCTAGCCGCGCATCGCCGATTTCATAGCGTCTGACTGCGAGGTGCGGCCCCGCGGCATAGAGTTCGGTGGCTGTGGGATGACGACCAGTCGAGGTGAGTTGCAGCGACAGATCCCAGGACTCGGCGAAACGCCATATGCCACCAAGTGAGCCGCTAGCCGCTTCGTCGGCATATCTTTGAAGGTTCCCGGTCTCTACGGCAGCGGCCACCGGCTCGAGTGTCTGGCGCTCGAGTCGAGCACCGGCTTCGAGCGTTAATGCGTCGCTACGCCATTCCCGAAACGCGAACAAACCAAGGCTGCGCTGACGCGAGGCTGGCAGGAAAGCTTCTTCGCCGGTTGCGTCGAAATCAAGATCGCGCCATTGCAGGCCGATCACCAGATTGCTCGCCCGTTCAAAGGTGAGTCGCGCCTCACGCCCGGTCTGTGCGTACCGTGTGCCGATCTCCTCGCCCTCGAGCTCCACATGTTGATACTGGCTGTGTGCAGCGCGCAGGCGAATCGCATCGAACCACTGCTCGATCGACCATGCGGCGCTCAAGTCAAAGCGCTGTTGTTGCAAGGCGAGGCTGATCACTTCCTCTTCATGCTCGTGGTCGTGCTCATGCTCGTCCTCGTGGTCGTCATCGTGCGCTTCATCGTGCTCGTCACCATGGCCGTGTCCGCCGGGTAGTCCATAGGTGTTGTCCAGCTGGCTGGCCGACAGCGCAAACGCACTGCGCGCCGTAACCCAGCTGATCCCGGCACTGACGCTGCTGCTCTCGCCGCCGGAGTTTTCCAGGCGTCCGTCGGGGATACGCAGTTCGCCCGCGGTAAAGTGGTGCGCGTCGGCGACGAACTGCAACGCCTCGCCGCCTTGTCCTGCCACGCGCGCGGCGACGCCGCGCTCATTCGCCGCCGTATCACCGCGCAGATCGAGTTCCGCGGCGAGGGGCGCCGAGAAACGCTGCAAGGGCAGTCTCGAGGTGATCACGTTGACCGCGCCTGCCGCAGCCGCCGAACCAAACAGCAACGCGGCTGGTCCACGAATCACCTCGACACGCTCGATAAGCAGAGGTTCGACGGCAACCGCGTGATCATCGGAGAGCGCGCCGACATCCAGTGTGTCGGCCCCGTCCTGATACGTTTGCACACGCAGTCCACCCTGACCGCGAATGATGGGCCGACTCGCGATCGGACCGAAGGAGGATGCGGACAGACCGGGCTCTGCGGCCAATGAATCGCCGAGGCTCGCGCCGCGTTTGGTTATCCAGCGCTCGCCGGCGACGACCATGACCGGTTGCGCCGTCTCCGGCGCTGCGCGACGCAAGGGTGTCGCCGTGATCACGACCTCGGTCAGCGTATCGTCCGCCTCGTCCGCTAGGGCGTCTCGGCCGGGTGCAACAAGGTTTAGCGTGGCGGCAACGGCCATGACTATGGCGGCGCGTGGAGTGCGGGACTGGGTCATGCGAATTCCTCTTGGATGAAATGTTATTAAGTTACATTAAAGAGACTTTATAACAATCAAGATGGGCAGCCAAGATGGGAATGACCCGTCGCCCTTCGGGTTATCTGGCCGATAATCCACGGCAGTCATGAAGCTCTCGATCGATAACTTGCCGACCCACCTGCGGCAGGCGGCCCAGAAAAGCGGGCTGGCGCCGGCGTATCTCGTTTCGAGCGACGAGGACCTGCTGGCCGGCGAGGCCTGCGATGCCATTCGTGCGGCGGCGCGGGCGGCCGGCTTCAGCGAAAGAGAAGTCCATTTTCCCGAGCGCGCTGGCGAATGGGCGGACATTCTCGCGGCCGCCGGCTCGCTCTCGTTGTTTGGCGATCGCAAGATTCTCGAACTGCGTTTCTCGGGCAAGGCGGGCAAGGAGGGCAGTGCCGCGTTGCAGCGCTTGGTCGAGTTGGCAGGTGCCGACACGCTGCTGCTCGTGATCACGCCGCGACTCGACTATGCAACGCAAACTGCCGCTTGGGTGAAGGCGATCGAGGCGCGCGGCGTGTGGTTGCCCATCTGGGAGATCGGTGCGCGGCAACTCGAACCTTGGCTCGCGGCGCGCTTGCGTGCCGCCGGCCTTGAGCCGACGGCCGATGCGATCGCGCTGCTTGCCGCCCGCGTCGAGGGAAACTTGCTGGCGGCGCAGCAGGAAATCGAGAAATTGAAGTTGCTGGTACCCGCGGGCGCGCTCGACGCCAGTGCGGTGCTCGAGGCCGTGGCATCGAGTGCGCGCTACGATGTCTTCGGGCTCGGCGAGGCGATCGTCAGTGGTGATGCGCCACGCGCCTTGCGGGTGCTTGCTGGCTTGCGTGGCGAGGGTACCGAGCCCACGCTCGTGCTTTGGGCAATCACCCGCGAATTGCGAAATCTTTGGGCTTTGCGTCGCGGCGCCGATCCGTCGCGGCGACCGGGTCCCCGACTCACGCCGACCCAGATCGCGGCGCTTGAGCGGGCGCGGCCCCGGGCGGCACGCTTGCCGTTTGCTCGCCTCTCCTCGCGCGCACTGCGGGCGGATCGCATGATCAAAGGCCGGCTGGCCGGTGATCCTTGGGATGAGATCACCCTGTTGTGCAGCGAATTCTGTGGCCTGCGAGTGCTGCGATGATCGGTATCTTTGGCGGCACATTCGACCCGATCCACTGCGGGCACCTGCGCACCGGTCTAGAACTGATGCAAGCCCTCGAGCTTGCCGAGTTGCGCTGGATACCGGTCGGCAATCCCGGTCATCGCAACCCGCCGCGGGCGCCGGCTGAGTTTCGTCTCGGCATGGTGCGTGTGGCGATCGCGGGGCAGCCGGGTTTCGTGCTGGATGATCGGGAGATTCGCCGCGCGGGGGTGAGCTACACCGTCGACACCCTCAATGAAATCCGTCGCGAAGAAATAGTTCGCGAGTCGCAGCGACCGCTCTGTCTGCTGCTGGGCATGGACGCGTTCGGCGGTTTCCATGGCTGGCATCGCTGGCGCGAGATCCTCGACGTCGCCCATCTGATCGTGGCCACTCGACCGGGCTGTTGCATGCCGACCGAGGGTCCCATTGCGGCGTTGCTGGCCGAGCGCCGCGCCACCGAGCCGCGGATGCTGCAAACCACAGCCTCAGGACTGATCCACGTGCGGCCCGTGACCTCGCTCGAGATCTCTTCGACCGAGTTGCGCGAGTTGCTGCAGCGCGGTGGTGACCCACGCTATCTCGTACCCGAGGCCGTGCGCACGATGATCGTCGAATCGGGATGCTATGCTGCACCCCATGTTTGATCCGGCAGCCGCGATACGGCGGCAGTCGCCACACGCGTTCCTTTTAACACCACGGAGTGACCACCCTCGCGCATGAACAAGCCAGTGAAATCACGCAACCCTGCCTCACCCAATGCTTCACACAATGCCGCGCCCAAGCGCAAGACCGCCGCGGGCAGCAAGGCCAAGCAGCCGCGCAGGGCAACGGCGAAATCGAACGCCAAGCCGACCGCCGCGCAAAAGGCAAAACCCAAAGCCAAAGCGAACACCAAGCCGACGACGGCGAGCCGTCGCCCGCGGACCGTGCCGCCGGCATTGAAGGTGGTTGAAACAGCGCTTGCCGACATGAAGGCGGTCGACATTCGGGTGCTCGATGTGCGCGGCGTGAGTGATGTCGCCGACTACATGGTCATCGCGAGTGGCACCTCAGATCGACATTTGCGCTCGATCGCTGATCGCGTGATTCAGATGGCCAAGGCTGCGGGTCATCGTCCTCTCGGTGTCGAGGGCGAGCAGCAGGGCGAGTGGGTGCTGGTCGATCTGCCGGATGTGATGGTGCACGTGATGTTGCCGCGCACTCGCGAGTTCTATCAGCTCGAACATCTGTGGGACGCCTCGCGCGCCGGTCGCGCCTGATTTTTTGGTCTAGACACGCTTTGCAGCGGCGATGCGACTGCGACTCATCACGGTCGGTTCCCGTCAGCCCGCTTGGGTTGACGCGGCCTTTGCCGACTATCTGCGACGTTTTCGCCCGCCGTGGCGCGTGGAACTTCTCGAGCTCGAAGCGGCACCGCGCAGCGCACAGCGCGGCGCCGCGGCAGCGATCGAGCGCGAGGGTGAACGCGTGCTCTCCGCCTTGCGCGATCGTGAACGAGTCGTGCTGCTCGATGAGCGTGGTATGGCGCTCGCGACGCGTGAGCTCGCCGATCGTTTGATTGTGTTGGCCGCCGAGTCGCCCGATCTTGCGTTGCTGATCGGTGGTCCGGACGGTCACGCGCCTGCCGTTCGTACGCGCGCTGCCGAAAGTTGGTCGCTATCGCGACTCACTTTGCCGCATGGTTTGGCGCGCGTGTTGCTGATCGAACAACTGTATCGGGCGCAGAGTCTGGCGGCCGGACATCCCTACCATCGCGAATGAACAACGCGATTCTTTGTCTGGCCTCTGCGTCACCGCGACGTCGCGAACTGCTGATGCAGATCGGTGTGCCGCATCTCGTGCAACCCGCAGACCTCGATGAAACGCCGCTCATCGGCGAGGCACCGGCGGACTACGTCGAGCGCCTCGCGCGGGCGAAAGCGCAGACGGTATGGCGCGATCGACAGTTCAACGATGCGCTGCCGCTGCCCGTTTTGGGTGCCGATACCACGGTTACCATCGATGGTCAGGTACTCGGCAAGCCCAACGACGAGACCGCACTGCGCGCCATGTTCGAGCGGCTCTCCGGTCGCGAGCACGAAGTTTGGTCGGCCGTCGCGCTCGCGAACGAGCGTGGGACGGTGTCGCGGCGATCCTGCACACGGGTCAAGTTTCGGCTGATTACAGCGGCTGAAGTCGCGTGCTACTGGGCGAGCGGTGAACCACGGGACAAGGCGGGCGGCTACGCCATTCAGGGTCTCGGCGCGGTGTTCGTCGAGCGCATCGAGGGCAGCTATTCGGGCGTCGTTGGCTTGCCGCTGCTCGAGACGGCTGCGCTGCTGGTCGCTGCCGGCATCGGGGTGTGGCACTCTGGGGCATGAGCGCGGAAATCTTCATCAATGCAGGTCCTCGCGAAACCCGTGCCGCGCTGCTCGAGAGCGGGGTGTTGCAGGAAGTCTTCATCGAGCGCATGAGCCGACGCGGGCTGGTCGGCAATGTATACAAAGGGCGAATCACGCGGGTGCTGCCCGGCATGCAGGCGGCGTTCGTGGACTGCGGCCTCGCGCGCACGGCGTTCCTGCATGTCAATGATATCGTCAGCGCCGATGCGCGCTTCGATGCGCAGCAGGTTGCCGCGGCCGGCGCTTCCGGCGGCCCGTCCGGTCTGCCGCCTGCGGTACGTGAGCAAGAGGCAGACATCCGCCGACTCGTCAATGCCGGGGATGACATCATCGTGCAGGTGGTCAAGGACCCGATGGGCGCAAAGGGCGCGCGCCTCACCACCTTCATTTCTTTGCCTTCGCGCTATCTCGTGTTCATGCCGCGAGGTCGCGGCCTTGGAATCTCCTCGCGTATCGAGGATGAAGCCGAGCGACAGCGGCTGCGCGAAATGATGCAGGCGATCGTCGGTGATGCGCACCCTGGTGGTTACATCGTGCGCACGGCTGCGGAGGGCGTCGATGCCGAGCGACTCGCCACCGATCTTGCCTACCTCGAGCGACTCTGGACACATGTGCGCGAGCGCAGCCTGATGGCGCCCGCGGGCGAGCTCGTGCACGAGGACTTGCCGCTCGCCCTGCGGGTGCTGCGCGATGAGCTCGGGCGCAACGTGGAGCGAATTCTGGTCGACGACGCGGCGGAGCTCGAACGCTTGCAGCAGTTCGTGCGCGATTTTTCGCTGGTCAGTGCGCCGCGCCTCGAATTGCATGCCGGTCCGCGACCGATCTTCGACCTGCACGGAGTCGAGGAGGAGATCAATCGTGCGCTCGAGCGCAAGGTGTCGCTCAAGTCTGGCGGTTATCTCGTGATCGATCAGACCGAATCGATGACCACGATTGATGTGAACACCGGTGGCTTCGTCGGTCATCGCAATCTCGAGGACACCATCTTCCGCACCAACCTCGAGGCCGCCGTGGCGATCGCCAGGCAGCTGCGGCTGCGTAATCTGGGCGG
>SXGQ01091363.1_pt1 | contig 10495 bp, 10 predicted proteins | sample 3178371 | NCBI WGS metagenome assembly SXGQ01 (sample SAMN11356859, study PRJNA531348) | freshwater metagenome | isolation source: freshwater sample F1-20 | place: China: Fuxian Lake, Yuxi | collected 2017-12-25 | reverse complement strand
TTCTGCTACCAATACTTGACTTAAGAAATCTCCCTCACTATCACTGCCAAGTGCTCCCACCATCAGGACCTGGGAGCCAGATCTTTTTGCGGCAATTGCTTGGTTTAATCCTTTACCACCAGGAAATCTTAATAATTTTTCACCTGTGAGAGTCTGACCAAGGGTTGGTAAAACCTTGGCATAAGCAACTAAGTCAAGATTTAGGCTACCAAAAACTAATACCGTCATAAGTAAAGCCTATACAGTTTGGTCAAGAAAAAGAATTTTTAGGTAAGTAATTTTATTAAAAATATGTTGTTAAAAATTGTTAATTTTAACGGCATCAAGAGTAACGATTCTGTAACTGACCGCCCCTTGTTCAAAATCTCCTTTTAATGGTTTACTTGCTCAATGAAGGCAGTTTCGATCGTAACCCCAGGCAAAATTGAAATTATTGAAGTTCCAGATCCTAAACCAAATAATCTGCAGGTCGTTGTCGAGGTAGCTGCAGTAGGAATTTGTGGAACAGATTTACATATATTTGAAGGTGAGTTTGCACCAAAATTTCCGATAATTCCAGGACATGAGATGACTGGAACAATTGTTGAAATTGGGAAAGATGTCACAGATCTGAAAATTGGTGATCCCGTTGCGATAGATCCATCTGTTTATTGCGGGGATTGCTTTTATTGTCGTCGCGCAAGAGGAAATCTTTGTGAAAATTGGAATGCTCTAGGAGTTTCTATGCCGGGAGCGGCAGCTCAGTACCTGCTTTCACCGAAAAAAAATATTCATAAACTATCCAAAGAGGTTGACTTAAAGTCTGCGGCACTGATTGAACCATTATCTTGTGCGGTGCGCGGCTTCGACCAATTACCTAGAATTCCAGGTTCACACTATTTAATCTATGGATCAGGGACCATGGGATTAATGATGGCCGAATTGGCTAGAGTTAATGGTGCAGCATCAGTATCGATAGTTGATTTAAACAGTGAAAAACTTAAGACTGCGCAAATACTTGATTTTACTAATGTTGCAACCTCCGCGAATGAGTTTAATCAAAGCCGAGGGTTTGACGTTGTCATCGATTGTACTGGAGTGGTAGCTGCAATTAAGGACGGGCTAAGTCATGTGATGCCAGGTGGAACTTTTCTACAATTTGGAGTTGCCAATCAAGATGCAAAGGTAGAAATTAATCCATTTTGGATTTACAACAAGGAAATCACGATTGTTGGATCAATGGCAGTTTTACAGTCATTTGATCGAGCAGTGGAATTATTTACCAATGGCGTACTAAATGCGGCGGTTATGATTTCAGATCGCTATCCATTAGATAAATATGCTGACGCGCTTAACTCATTCAAACTTGGAAAAGGTCGAAAAACAATCGTTCTCCCTAATGGCTAATTGAGTTATTAAAAATGCAAAATTGGGCAAAAAATATAACATTCTCTTCGCAAAATTATATTGAGATTGAAAATTTGACACAACTTCAAAAAGTAATTGAGAGTTCTAATAAATTAAAGGTAATTGGTACCGGTCACTCATTTAGTGAAATTGCAGATACTACTGGGACATTGATATCACTTAAAAATTTAGATGCAGAGATTGAAATTGATGAAAAATCTCAAACTGTACGCGTCTCAGCTGGAACTTCTTATGCAAATTTGGCAAAGTATTTAGAAAAAAATGGGTGGGCACTATCGAATTTAGCTTCGTTAGGGGAGATCACTATTGCTGGGGCCGTAATGACTGGTACTCACGGCTCAGGAAGTGACAATAAAGTACTCTCCGATTCAGTTGTTGCAATTGAAATGATTTTAGCTTCAGGTGATAAATTTGTTATTGACCGAAAAGATTTTGCCCAATTTCCTGGTTTTGTAGTTTCATTTGGAGCATTGGGCGTATTTACAAAACTTACATTAAAAATTGTAAAAAGTTTTTCAGTGAAACAAGTAGTTTATGAAAATATTCCGATTCAATCAGTTCTAGAAAACTTTAATGAAATTTTTGATAGGCCATACAGTGCTAGTTATTTTAGTAATTGGTCTCCAAAAAATACGGGTCAAATATGGATGAAGTTTCTAGATAATGAGAAATTTTCAGAGTTGCAATCCAATGCATATGGAGGCAATCTAGCTCTGACTAATCAACACCCGGTTAAAGTTAATCACCCAGGCAATTGCACAGAGCAAATGGGAGTAGCTGGAAAGTGGCTATTTCGCTTACCGCATTTTAAATTGGATTCTTCACCTGCATCAGGTGATGAGGTTCAAACAGAGTACTTAGTCGACAGAGATCATGTCCAAGGTTATATAAATGAGCTTACTAAAATTGGCGAAGATATTGCTGCTCGAGTTTATGCAACTGAAATTAGAACTATGAGTTCAGATGATTTATGGCTTAGTGGTGCCTATGGGCGAGAGACTGTTGGTTTTCACTTTACCTGGAAAAAAACCTCTGAAGTTAAAGATTTTTTGCCAGTAATTGAGAATATTTTAGGCAAAAATAAGGGGCGACCACATTGGGGAAAATTATTTTCCACCCCAAGGGCTCAATTAATAGAGCGATATCCAAAGTACGAAGAATTTAGACAACTAATTCAAAAGTATGACTCTGGTAACAAATTTAGAAACAAATTTATAGAACAATACTTTTAAAATTAATTACCAGGCTAAATATCCACCATCAACCACAATATCTGATGCGGTCATGTAATCAGAGGACTCAGATGCCATAAAATTTACCGCACCTTGTAAATCTGTAACTTCAGCCATTCTATTAAGTGGTATTCGAGCTAACCAGATCGGACTAACTTTTTGACCTAACTCTGTTTTTAATAATTCAGCTACTAAGGAGGTTCTTGTATACCCAGGAGATAACGAATTCACTCTAATTCCTTTTTCAGCCCATTCTGTCCCTAAGCATCTTGTTAGTGATAAAACACCAGCCTTTGCGGTGTTGTAATGGGCTTGGCCTTGGGGATAGTTGGCAATATAGCCAGACATCGAGGCTGTATTTATTATCTTTCCATAATTATTTTTGACCATATGCCTAGCCTCAGCTTGAGCACATAGAAATACCGAATCCAAATCAATCTTGATCATGCGCTGCCAGTCTGCATAAGTCATCTCTAATGTATCTACCCATTGGCCAATACCTGCGTTATTACAAGCAATTGTTAACTTGCCCCAACTTTTAACAATTTGATCAACCATAGAATTCACTTGTTCAGGATTAGTTACATCAGTATTTATGGCCATACTGCGAACATCTGGATTTCTATTTTTTATCTCATTAGAGACACTTCGCGCCAAATCTAAATCTAAATCCACGACAGCAACATCTGCTCCAGCATCAGCTAATCCATGGGCTAATGCTCTACCTATGCCCTGACCAGCCCCAGTCACAAGTGCGGTTTTTCCCTTAAGCGAAAATCTATCCATGATACTTTTGCTTGTTAATACTGGATCTTTCTCTACCATGCTAAATACCCACCATCAATAACTAAATCCATGCCAGTTGCATAATCTGAAGCTGGCGAAGATAGAAATACTGCAGCGCCTTGCATATCTGAAACTTGCCCCATAACCTTCATTGGAATTCTAGAAATCCACTCTGTGTAATACTTTTTTCCAAGCTCAGTTTTACGTAGATCATCCAATAATGGAGTGATCGTAAAGCCAGGCGATAATGAATTAACCCTTATCCCTTTTGGCGCCCACTCAGTTGCAAGGCATCTTGTTAATGAAATAACACCTGCTTTAGCCGCATTGTAATGTGCTTGATGTTGAGGATAGTTAGAAACCTTTCCAGACAGGGAAGCGGTAAATAAAATCTTTCCATATCCTTGTTGCATCATAAATTTTGCTTGAGCTTTTGCGCATAAAAAGGCCGAATCTAAGTTGTTAGAAATCATTTTTTGCCAATTATTAAATGGCATACTTTCAGCATCAATCCACTCTGCAATGCCAGCATTGTTACAAGCAATCTCAATTGAGCCAAAATCCTTTACGATTTGACCCATAACCTCATTGACCTGATTTTCATTAGTGACATCACAGGTATAGGGTTTGGCCTTCACTTTTTTATACAGTGAAGTTAATTCCTCCACTACTTGATGATTATCTTCATTATTTCTGCCTATCACAGCAACATTTGCCCCTGCTTGTGCATATGCATGAGCAATTGCTCTGCCAATGCCCTTGTTGCCGCCAGTAACTAATGCATTTTTGCCAGTCAGTGCAAGTCGGTCCAAAATTGAGCTTGAGCTCAATACCGGATCAGCACTCATATTTTGCCCTTAACTACTGTGGAAGTTGAATTTGTACTTTAACTGATTTGGCCGGCATTTTTACAGCGAAATCAAATGCTTTAATACTATCTTCAAAGTCAAAGTTATCTGTAATTAGAGGCTTTAAGTTTAATTTTCCACTTGCAATTAAATTAATTGCCCTTGGATAAACATTTCTATACCTAAAAACATTTTCAACTCTAATTTCTTTTGCAATAGCTTTTGAGACATCATAACTAATTGGTGAAAGTGGAATTCCAACATGCACGATTGTGCCACCAGGCGCTAATAGATCAACTGCAGTAGAAGCAGCCTTTTCATTACCACTGCACTCAAATACAATGTTTGCACCAATTCCATCGGTTAATGCTTTAACTTGCGTGAGCGGATCAGAATTTTTTGAATTTACACCTGTAATTGGTCCTAAGGTTTCAGCTAGTCGTAATTTTTCATCAACTACATCCAAGATAATCACCTTGCTACACCCACCTGCAATTGCACATAATGCTGTGACCATTCCAATTGTGCCTGCGCCTATTACTACTGCGATATCACCAATTACTGGTCTAGCTTTTACTACCGAGTGCATCCCAACTGAAACAGGTTCGATCATTGCGCCTTCAGCAAAGGAGACATTGTCTGGTAATTTAAAAGTTAAGGCAGCAGGATGAATTACAGTTGGCCTTAAAACGCCATGATATGGAGGTGTTGCCCAGAATTTAACCTCCGGATCGAGGTTATAGACACCAGTTAAAGTTTCATTACTTTCAAAATTGGGAATTCCTGGTTCCATACAAACCCTGTCGCCAACTTTGATTTTTTTTACCGCACTCCCAACCTCTACTACTGTGCCGGCAGCTTCATGCCCTAAAACCATAGGAGCTTTAACAATAAATGTTCCGATGCCACCATGTGTGTAGTAATGGACATCACTGCCACAAATACCGACGGTATGAATTTTAATTTTTATATCTGTTGGAGAAAGTACCTCATTTAACTCTATTTCACGAAGATTTAATTTACCTTTTTCTTCAAGTACTAAGGCTTTCATAAAACTAACCCTTCCTAGCAATTATAATGGCTACGATTACTGAAATTGTGGTTGAGATCCATAGCGAAAATCCTCTAGGCTCTAAAAACCGCATCCAAATTAAACTTAATGCAACTAGAAAAACTACCCCAATAAAAATACGATCAAACAGATTAGTTTTCATAGGCAAAAAGCCATTTCTAGGTTTAATCGATTTTGCCATTTTTACTCCTTTACCGCACCAAAAGTAAGTCCAGTCACAATATATTTTTGAATAAATGTGAGGAAAATTATCGCAGGCAATGTTGCAATAATTGCCACAGCTGCCAACTCTCCATAATTCGTTCCTGTGGTAGTTACATACTCTGCAAGTCGAGTTGTGATTGTTCTAGCTGATGATGAGGATAAGCTAGCTGCCAGCAGGTACTCATTCCAAGCAAAAACCCATGTGAGAATAAATGTTATTGCAAGACCTGGGGCAGCAAGTGGCACAATTATTTTAAATAAAACTTGCATTCGGCTAGCTCTATCAACCAAGGCGGCCTCATCTAATTCCAAGGGAATTCCCTCTAACATTCCCTTCAGTAACCAAATTGCGAACGGTAAATTAAAGAGGCAATAAACAAGAATCAATCCAATTTTTGTATCAAATAACATAAAGTCACCAAATTTAACTACTTGAGTAAATATCAAGAAGTTAGGCAAAATAAATGCAGCCGGTGGTGCCATTCTATTTGTAATTGTCCAGAAGAAAATACTGTCAGAACCTTTTAATTTCCATCGAGTCAATGCATAGGTAGCAAAAAGTGCCAAGATAGTTACTAAAGTAGCATTTGTGGTCGCAACAATAAGTGAATTAACCATGTAGTTTCTGACAACTCGATCCTGAAATACCTTTGTATAATTCTCAGTATAAAAGGAATCAATTATTAGGTTTGGCTTGTCGTAAACCTCAACTGGTGATCGAGATGAGACTACAAACATCCAGTAAATCGGACCAAGGGTAAAAAGTGTCAATACACTCCACAGCACATATCTGCTTACGCTTGAGAAAATTGAAGTGAATCTTGATTGCGCTGAATTTGTATTCATGCTTTTCGTTTCGATTCTTTTCCGGTTAATGCATTAAAAAGTAGCCAACAAATAACTATTGTGAAGTAGAGAACTAGTAAAGACATCGAGGAGCCATAGCCATACTCTTGCTTTGAGAACACAGTTCTAAAAATGTGTAGACCAACAAAGGTAGTACTGCTTCCTGGCCCACCATTGGTAAGCATGTAAACATCTTCCATACTTCGTAAGGAATCCATAACTCTAATAAACACGGTAATTAAAATAACGGGCAGAAGCATCGGTAAAATCAAGTATCGATACATCTGAAATCTATTAGCGCCATCAACCGAGGCAGCCTCAACTGGCTCCTTAGGAATTGCTAGTAATCCTGCCAATAAGGTTAAAGTTACAAATGGTGTCCAATGCCAAATATCCATCAATATAATTGCAATCCAGGCTTGCGTAGTAGAGGCACCAGTATTGAAATCCCAGCCAAAAAATTTATTTAAGAAAAAAGGTATCGGTCCATGTCCCTGAGCCATCATTAATCTCCAGGTAGCACCCACTGCAATAGGAGCGACAACTACCGGTAAGACGTATACAGTTCTGAAAAATGTTTTGGCTTTAAAATCTTTCATCAGCGACAGAGCTAATATAAAACCGAGAATTAATTCAATTGTTACAACTAAAAATGAAAAGAAAAGTGTTCGAGTTAATGTTCCTAGGAATACGCTATCAAAAACTAAGTCTCGATAATTTTGAATTCCTACAAATACTTTTCCGCGCTCTTTTGAAAAGACATTCCAGCTATGTGTGCCTACATAAATAACATAAAAAAATGGCGCAAGTCCCGCAATACCTAAAATTAATAAAGAGGGAGAAAGTAAAATCCAGCCCAATTTATTACTGTGCGTCTTGTTCAAGATTCTCCTTAATGTTCAATGGAGGACTCTTGCGAGCCCTCCATTGATTTACCACTTTATATTATTAGAGGTTAGTAACCTAACTTCTTCATCTCAGCATCAGCAGCTTTCGCAGCCTTATCCAGAGCATCTGAAGTAGATATCTTTCCTGCAATTGCGTCATAAATAAATGGCGCAACGACTTCACGTACAGCAGTATGGAATGGATATGGAGGTGCACCACGGAATAGTGGACCTTGATCCTTCATAAATGTGTAGTAGCCGTTTGTCTTTGTATCCATATCTTGGACGATTGGATCGCTATAGGTAGATTCCATAACGATACGGGAACCAGCTGCAGCCCACTTGGCCTGTACTGATTCTTGTCCTTGATATTGCTGGAACAAAATTGAACAGTTGATGTTGTTTGATGTTGCTGGAACACCAAATGCACCACCGTCGTAGTATCCAAGGTAACCCTTACCTGACTTAGAATCTTCAAGTACTTGTGGACTTCCTAGTGGAGGCAGGGTAACGCCAACTTTTCCAACAACCTTTGACTTTGATTCATCAGTTGCGATCCAAGCTACGTTCTCACCATATACCCAACCTTGTGCAGCACGTCCGGCAGCAAATGTTGTGCCGACCTCTGTCCAGGTTGATTGCTTTGACTCAGGTGGAGCTTGCTTTAACAAACCTACCCAGAATGCAAATGCATCCTTAGCAGCTTTGCTGTCCATTGATCCACCACTAGCTGAGGTTGCTTTTCCATTGTTGATACCCCAGTTGTAAACGCCATTTGTAGGCAGGATTGATTCAAACAATTCGTAGAAGGATGCTGGGTGACCAGTTACAGCTTGAACTGTTGTTCCCCATAGATCTTTACCCTTACCGTACTCGGTAAAGAACTCTGCAATTTCCTTGTACTCTTTGTAATTTGTTGCTGGTACAAGATCTCTCTTGTACTTGGCCTTGAATGATTCCTGAATTGCTGGATCATTAAATAGATCTGTTCGGTATACGTAAACCTTTACGAAGGCTTCCATTGGAACTCCGTAAACATCACCATTTGCATCCTTGAAGTTATCGATGAATGAGGTGAACTTACCAAAGTCAAATGATGGCGCCTTTAGATCTGCATTCTCATTAATTGTTTGAGTGATATTTGCCAAGTAATTATTCTTCAAATACTGGTAAATAATATCTTGCTCAATGTATACGAAGTCATAAATGCCAGTCTTTGCTTCCATGTCATTTATAGCCTTGCTATACATTTCATCCCAAGATGTAGTCTCAAGATCAACCTTCATTCCAGTTGCAGCTTCAAATGCTGGAATAATGTCGCTCTTTACATACTGTCCTGGAGGAGTATTTTCGGTAACACCTTTAATAGTCTTACCTTTGCACTCCAATTTCTCTGCAGCGTCAGCAAACCATGCATCATCACCACTTGCAGATCCAGAATCAGAGCTGGATGAACAAGCAGAAAGTACAAGTGCCAAGCTGGAGATAACGCTTGCCAAGGCTAGGCCTTTGCGGTTGCGAATCTTTAACATGTATCTCCCATTCCTAGGTTGAAACTAATTTGCCCTGGCAAATCTATAGGGCAATTAGTGGTTGAAGTCTTATCTTTATCTGACTGGGTATCAAGTAAATTCTCAGGAATAACATAACGATCAAATAACGTTAGGTACTCAGCAGTACTAAGTAGGCTCCATATTTTGAGATTTACATATTAGGTAATAACTCTAAACTTACCCTTTAGAGATCAAAGTTGATTGCAAAGAAAGCGAGGTGGCAGCTCGTGCGCTCATCTCCTAGCAAAAATTAATGCCAAAAATTCAAATAGGCCAAGGTGAGTTAACGGCAACGGTAAATTCCTTAGGCAGCTCACTTACAAGTTTGGCAGAGAATAACTTCAACCTGATTGAACCAGAAACCCCCGCTCAGCTCTACCCAGGTTCGGTTCTTGCGCCATGGCCAAATCGCATCCGGGATGGTAGGTATGAATACAATGATTTAACCTACCAACTTCCTTTAAATGAGCCGCAAAAAGGCAATGCACTTCATGGTTTAGTTGCTTATGAGCAGTGGGAGGTGATTTATAACTCTGAAACTGAGGTTCAACTTCAATACTTATTAGATAAGCCAGATATTTATCCAGGCAAATTATCATTGAATTCATTTTTTAAAATTGAAAATAACCAGCTTCAGGTGAAAATTACTGCAAGAAACATTGGAAGAAAAAGTGCCCCATATGGCATATCGATACACACCTATTTAGTAGCTGGAGGTATTGTAAAAAATAATAGACTGAATTTAAAGATTCCAGCCGATAAGTACTTAGCGGTAGATGAAATCCGCTTGCTACCTATGGGATTAAGAGATGTTGTAAGTACCAGATTTGACTTTCAAAATGGAAAAGAAATCTCAGATTTGTTTATTGATCATGCCTTTAAATTTTCAAAAAACCAACCTAGGCAGGTAGAGCTCTTAAACCCCCAAGGAGATGGTGCTGTAATTGAGTTTGATGATCAGAGTAATTGGATTCAAGTCCATACTGCAGATCGAGATGGGGGAGAGAAATCTAGGGTTGCAGTGGCAGTTGAGCCGATGAGCTGTCCACCAGATGCATTTAATTCACAGGTAGATCTAATTGAGCTAGCACCACAAGCAGAGCATAGTTTTGTGGTAAAAATTTGGCGTAAAAAAAGTAACTAACTTAAAACTTGATTTGATCTATCTGGGGTGACTTAGCTTTTAATTGCCTATGTTGATCCAATACAAAGGGTGCAGCTTTTTCGTGAAATTCAATTACATCTGGAATCTGCCAATTTGGTAATTCACCAAGCAGTGCCCAGGCAGCTTGTCGTGCCGCACCATCTGCTACAAACTCTCGAGGTGGAAATGTCATTACCGGCCTACCCAATATTGCAGATGCAATCGGGCCAACACCAGGATTTTTTGCCGCCCCACCAATAATCATTACCCGTTCTATTTGAGCGCCATTTGATTGCAAGGTTGAGATTGAATCCACTAATCCACAAATAATCGCTTCAACTCCAGCACGTGCAATATTTTCAGCGGTCAAATTACTATTAGTAATTCCAGCTAATAATCCCTTGGCATCTGGCCTATTTGGCGTTCGCTCACCCTCAAAGTAGCCCAGCATGGTTAAGCCATCACAACCTGGCTTTGCAGCTAGGGCTAATTTTCCAACCTCATCATGGCTTTTTC
>SXGQ01891405.1_pt1 | contig 10496 bp, 8 predicted proteins | sample 3178371 | NCBI WGS metagenome assembly SXGQ01 (sample SAMN11356859, study PRJNA531348) | freshwater metagenome | isolation source: freshwater sample F1-20 | place: China: Fuxian Lake, Yuxi | collected 2017-12-25 | reverse complement strand
ATCGTTGTTGATCTAGAGGCTAGATCAACGACAGTAATGAATCTATAGGGTGCAGGGACTACTTTCAAAGCGTCAGAAATATCATTTGAATCGTGCGCTGTGTTTAATACATTTTTATACACAACGTCATCTGATAAAGTACTAACTTCATAGTACGCATTTCCTAAGCTATCATTAACTGAAAGTATGTCCGTAATGTTGTTTTGAGAAAGAGTTATGGATTTAAAAGCGACGAAAGATCCTAACCCGAATGTTTCTGTCGTTTCAGATCCAGAAATACATTTACCATCAGTAGCCATAGTAAACGTTACTGGATTTCCTGATTGGGATATTTTTCCTACTTTTATCTCTGCGACATAACTTCCATCAGAAGTTTTGCTAGCGAAGTCTACATCTGCTAATAATGAGAAATTTATTCCTGATGTAGAAGTAAAAATTGAATTTGCCTTGACGACAGGAAGAGAAGAAGATAAAGGTACGTATTTCCCGTCAATCACAGCGGCAGGAACTTCTATAAAAAATGTTACGTCAACAGTAGCTGGCGCTGCGCCAGCTATAGGAACGCCAGCTGACCTAATTAATCTCTCGATATTGCTTGTCTCTATTGCCGTGTCAGAATCTAACTCATTGTATTGATGATCAAGATAAAATGACATGACATCGCCGGTGTAGGCAGCCATGTCTAAAAACATTCCCCCTAATGAAGATTCCGAAAAATCTTGTATCTTGTCAGGATAATAGAGGCGAGCGTATTGAAGTAAATTTGCTCGCAAAGAATCGAAATCTTTTGCAAGATAACTTCTGTTTCGAAATTGTTTTAACGCTGTTTTTGCCATTTTAGATCTATATTACATGTAATGATATTTGAAGTGCTCTATTTTCAATTTTTAGTTGTGGAACATTATAAGTTATCGCAATTTTTAATATTCCAACATTTTCATTTTCTTCTCTATCAAATCTTGAAGAGAAATCTTTAAGTGATACGAAAGGCATCCACGTCGAAACTGAATCTTTTATTCTTTGTATCGCTTCGCCGTCAAAGGCATCCAAAGAAGATAACTCAGACGTTAAATCTCTAAGATTTGCGCCAAAATAATAAAAACCCAATCTTTCACCCCAGTTTGTCAACAACAAGTTTCTAAGGTTGTCATGAACTTGATCTGCATTATCATAATGCATCGCAAATAAATTATTGTCATTTAATCGCAGAGGCGTCTTTATGCCCACAGGGTTTCTAGTAAAGACAGTAATTTCTTCTTTGCTTTTTACTGCAGTTTTCCCAGAACTTTTAAAATTATATACAGACATAACGACCACCGGTAAATATCAACGTTTGAAGATATCATGCCCAATCAAGAAAACTATGTTTGGTGCGGAAGAAATTCGGCGCCATCTTTAAGTCTTCTTCACAAAACATTAGATACGTTATGCCTAAAATTGCTTCGTGCCGGTCTGCTTTTGGGTTTTGGGGACAATCTTGCCGTTCTTCTTCTCGGAGACCAGCCCGAAATTTGCCTTGAGCAATCCTGGGAATGTAAAAACGCCTAGTACGTCAAGTTCAAATCCTTTAAGCGCGTTGGACACGTCGTTGGGTGGCGTCGTGTCCATTAGCTGGATTGCTTCAGTAGCAAGCTCTCCATTATTTTCAATTATTTTACAAAAATTGTTTGTTTTAAAGATAGCGATCACGCGTCTCTCGCGCGGGTTAATTCCTAGTGGCTTACCTTCTTTAATGATCTGATGTTTATTTTTTAGTTTGTTAGTTCTTGGAATTTCTGATATTCCCAAAAACAGACCAGTACCTGACTCATTAGTTTCTGCGCTTGCTCCCCCGCCACCGTTTTGAATGAACCCTAAATTATATTTTGCCGCCAATATTGCCGAAGGTCTCGGTATGTCTGTCATTAAATTAAAGGTTACACTTTTTTCCTTGTCAAATACGTCCAAGTTGTACGTTTTTCCGGCGGGTGTTACTTTAGCGAAGTATTGATCACCTGTATCTCTGTATTGTTCAGGAATCATTTTAAAAATGTCTGGCCCTTGAGCATTCAGCACTTTTTCTAAGACATTTCTATCTCTATAAACTTGAGGTACCGTACCGGGTTCAGTATTAATATCATCGAGCGCGCCGCCCTCTACAGCGGTGATCGGAATTGCCAACTCGTATAACATATCAGGATTTTTTTCGTCGGCTGAATAAGAAAAGTCTGTCGTGTTTCTATCTTTCGTCACAAGCAAGATGTGTTCACCTCCCGACTTGCGCGTGAGACCATTGTCTTCGAGCGTTTTACAAATTAATATTGCATCACCAGCTTTTAGCTCTGGAAATTGTTTCTTTTTTGCTAAGTCTACTAACTCTTTGCCAAATATGCAAGCTCTTTCGTCAAAAGGCTTTAAGTAAGGTTGTAATTCTTCATTGTTTGACTTTAAATCACTAGTTAGCACCCAATTATCGAAAAATTTGGTTATTTTCTTATCTGTATATTCCTTGCCTCCATAGCTTGTTGATCCTGCTATTTTCGGTATAAGATCTCTAAGAGCTTGGTACTGTTGCCCTTCTTTTTTTAGATCATTTATTATGCCTGGTCCTGTTTCGTCTTCTACCCAACGATAATTTCTCATGAATCCTATGTTCAATAAGATTTGAATCGCTTGTCCTTTTGCATATAGACTTAAAAAGAAATAATTGTTACAACCTGCCGCGGCGAGGCAAGATCTTACAAAAAGGCCACAAGAAGATTGCTTGGCGACATCATTTTCGACAAAATTTATAAACCCTGAAGATGATCTAATCGGAGTGGCTCGCAGCTTAGCGTCTGTCATCAAAAATGAAGCTTTTTTTGCGTTTAGTATATTTTCTTCTGTATACCCCTCGCCGTCTTCGCGCGTTTCACCATAAATGTTGATTGTTGATGGATCATATTTTGCAAGGACACTTTCTATAATGAATAGGCCTTGCGTGTATCTGCTTCGTTCGCTTGGATCTCCGTATGAAGAACCAGCTAGGCCTAGTGCTCGTTGGTTTGCTTTTTGGGCAGGAGTTAATTCGGGAGCCTTCGTCGCCTCTTTCTTGGGTTTTGATTTATATCGCCTAAATTCATTAGGGCCGCTAGTTTTTTGAGTGACCCCCGTAGTTGCGCTACCAGGGGCTGAGCCTATCGTAGAGCCCATGGCAGCAGTGAATAGCATTTCAGATATTTTTCTTGATAGAACTATTGAAGCTGCAAGCTCTATAGATGATGTATGTTTAATATCTCCTAAAATGCCTGATTCTACTGTGAGCTTGCATATTTCTTCCATTATTGCTGGAATATTTGCTAGTTTTGCAACGAGACTTGGAATTTTACCAATTATTTGTAATAAAAGTTTCGGAACGTTTGTAAATGCAGCAAATTCTTTTGCGGCGAGGGTAGATAGAACAGCTTGAGGAGGTAATGGGATCTCTGGAAGCTGTGGTATCCCGCTCGGCAAAGGTATTTTGCCGTCAGGAAGTTCAGAACTTGGTAATGGAGGGGGAACTAATCCTGGAATTGGTGCAGGAGGGGTTATTACTGGTAAAACAGGAGGTGGAGGGATCGGCGGGGCCTTTAATTCGATAAGTTTATCGACTAATTTAACAAGACCATCTGGTTTTAAAAACTCTGTTTTTCCGGCATCAACGAGATCAAGCAATAATTTTTGAGGAAGAAGTCCAGAAAAATATGGAATAAATCCGCCTGGGAAATCTAAAGGAGGCAATTCAACACCAAATGCTGAACCTGCTAACGCTATTGGGTCAGCTATAGCAGGAAGCAGGCTGAAGTTTGAACTAACGTTTAAATCGTTTGCTATTTTTTCATATCTACCGATGTAGTTTTTATGAAATGCAGAAAAAATAGTTTTATTTTTTAAGTCAGGTATTGCTTCTGGGTTTGGATTTGGAGGTATTTCTATTCCTGCTGAAAATAATGGCTTTACTTCGGCAGGTATGTTTTTCGTTCCATACTTTATGATGTCTTGAACCTCTTCGATGAACGTATTTTTAGCTTTTTCCGTGAGCTTTCCATTACCATCTAAGATTCCAACGTCATCTAAACAACCATTTTTTGCCATGTTCGTCTTCCGTTATTTAATCAAAACTTTATTTGCATAAGTGCCTAAATCTAAAGTTGCGTCTTGAGGTAACGCAGGTTTATTTCCTTGTGGTGTCGGCGAAGCTGCGCCAGCTAGCTGGCCGCCGTCGGTCGTCAACATAGGCTTTCCAAAGACTCCTCCGTTTGTTGCCACGACAGGTTGTGTAGTACAAACGATGCCTCTGTTTGCATCTTCTCCACCAAGTTTGATGTATCCAAGATCTGAAGGTTCAAAAACAATGTCACCATTTCTTTTTATGGTTATAGAAGCCCATTTCTTTGAATCGCTATTTTCAGTTTTAATAGACCTTGTTTCATTCAACCCACTTTCGTTATTTACACCTGTAGGAATAGGCTCATCATCATAACCAGTGACAAGTATTTGAACGTCTGATCTAGCTAAGATTCTAACTTTATCAGATTTTATTAGAATCCCTGCATCTCCATCGATGGAGTCTTGTATTGATGGTTTACGGATTAAATTTTTTTGTAAGTAATTTGTACCTAAACTTTTATCAATATTTGTATTTTGCGAAATATAAATTCTGCTTCTGTCGTTTTTAAAGTCAGGATTTCCTTCATTTTCGCTCAGTGAGTCTTTGTGTTTTGATAATTCTAAATTACCTAAATCGTTGACTATCGGTACACCTCCTGTTTGAGTAAATCCAGAAAGTTGACCTCTTCCAGCCACCATGTCTATAGATCCTGCTCCTTTTTTTGTAAATGAATCATTGACGTTTTTGTCAACTCTTTTTGCTCCATTCACATTCGGATTATTTGGATCAGATACGTCGATAGTAGTGTATGTTGCAGCGCTGCCTGTTCGATCTCTACCAAGCACAATTAAAGTATTATTGCTTCCCTCTAACGCTAGATCTCCTGGCCTTTTTCTAAAACGAGGAATTGATTCGTAAACAGACGCTTTTGCTGCGTCAGATTCAGTTAATATTCTTTCGTAAGCATCTATTCCTCCTGAAACAGATGCAGATGCTGGATCTATTACTGACGAACTTTCTTGCGTTTCTTCAACAGTTATTATTTTTACGTATACACCATTTTTGAAATGGTATCTTGGCTTTTTAAGAGTTTTTTCATGCTTGTTTTGTGCATTTGCATTTTCTTCGCTCGTAAGAAATGTTGAATCGAAGCTCCTTTGAAAGTGGCTATGATTAACGTCTTCAGTATGTCCTGGTCCGACAATAGAACAAACCCAATATCCTAAGTTTTTTTGTTCTGTCAAAAATTCGAACATAACCCATACATGTTCCCCTGGTTTACAAGGCATGGAAAGTGACGAGGGGAATAATGGGTATAACAACATTGCATTCTCTGCCATGGTTTTATTTCCGCGGCGAGAATCTATCACTTGTTTGCCTATTATCGTATTTCTAGGGGGCGTGGTATTCAACGCATAAATGGAATTTGTTATTTTTCCGTGTATAGATTCTAGTTGTTGTATTTTTCTTTCATCTATAATGTAAGGATCAAAGATCACATCAAGAACGACCCACCTCTGAAAAACAGGCGGAAGATTTATGTTTGGAGGGCCATTTTGGATGTTATTGTAAACAGAATTAAGGGCACCAGATACTCTGTGTCCATCTTCTGCAATTTTTCTAACAATCTCTGACATCAGTTATTCCTTATCTTGTCGAACATGTCATCTGGATCTATCTTTTCTGAGACGGATTCAGCTTTTGCAACCAGCTCGGCCAACCGGATCAATTGGTCGTTTGCTTTGCTCATTCTTTCTATATATGAAGAAATTGTTCGGCCATGAACTGCATGCTCTGTGCTCTTATCTTGAACTATTAAGACCAATTTGGTGAACATGACATATGCATTTTGACGGTCGGTTATCGCATTCTCATAGATCTCTTTCCAAAGCTGTCTCTTTTTATCATTAATTGATTCAATTTGGCTTAATAGACCATTGAAGTCTTTAATTCTGTCTTTGATGCTACGATCTGAAATTTCAACCGGTTCCAACTCGTCTGCTACATCTGGCATATGCTTTCCTCATTTTCTGATGGGGCTAGAAATTATTCGAATAAATCAAACTTTTGTTCCACTTTCAATTTATTGTAGTGTTTTTTAACAGCCTGCATTGAGGTTGTGAGTTGCTTTGGACTTAGTCCAGATAACTCTCTTATGTAAAGAAGAATTGCGCTCTTATTCAAGATGTCAATGTCATTGATGTTTTCAAAAATTGTGATGACTGAGTTGATGCAAAGAAGCTCATTTTCAACTTTTACCCTTGAACGTATTTCATACATTAACTTCAAGACATTTGCAATGTTCTCGTTGTTCTCTAGGAAAAAATCTTGAGCCGGAACCATGCTGCGTTCTTCAATGACCTGCATTTCATTTGTAGATAGGCCCTTAGGATCATCGATGCTGACGTCTCTTCGGCCTCGTTGCGCTTTCTGTTTTGTCTTGATGATGAGCCAGTTCTTGGCAACAACGTTAAAGTAAGAGAACGCGTTAGTTCCCATGCTTGGATTGAACTTGTGAATTGTTTCAAATAGGAAGTTGACACAGTCATTCTTAAGGTCTTCATAAGTGTCATGCAATCCGCTGAACTTATGAATGTTGATCAGGTTTTCTACCAGCTTTTCAAATGCCGGCATGATCTTTTCGACGTATAACTTTTCTCTGACCTTACGATCTGCAGACTGCTGAAATTCACAGATGGCTATTTGTGTTTCGCCAGTAAAATAAAATCTTGCATTTGGTGTTTCAGGAACTTCTTCATCACCTTTTTTGCGGCGTCTTCTTGTTTTTCTTACGTTTTTTTCTATCACAATGTTCATTCCCAATCTGAATCCTCATCGTTTTGAAACGGTTCTGTAACTTTGTTTGCGACCAAAAGCATTGCATCCCTAGCTTGTTTAACATCTCTTATCATCGCTACAACAACTGGATCATCAAATAGGACTGGGGATTCTAGATGTTTAGATACACTTGCATATGATGTGTCAATTATGTCTAATGATTCTTCTACCTGAACGTTGATTTCATCAATTTTTTCAATAAGAACGAGCGAACGCTGCACTGCTAGGACACAAGCCGCTAGCGTTAAAATGTTCGTTATTATTAAAATTACATAAATCATGAATTAACCAAGAATTTTGATAGCTTTTCATCATACGTCTTTGAGACAGCATCATGACTATAAAGTTCATGAATTTTGATGGCACCTTGAGTTGCCCATTCTCTAGGCGTTGATGAACTGTTTCTGAATTTTATAATCTTCTTTTTAAAATCTTCTTCGATGGGTTCAGCCCATTTAGAATTCTTCATGAAGATTTTGTCATCGACTCTTGATTGATGTATTTGAGTTAATTTATGATCAATGCTGACAAACTTTGTGTGTTTCATAAAGTCAAGGTGGCCTGACCATCCTGTTGCAATGACTGGTAATCCAGCTGCGGCAGCTTCTAGTATAGGTAGACCGTATCCTTCTCCACGAGTTAAAGAAACTAATGCTTTGACTTTTTGGTGTCTGTACAGAGCAGCAACATCACCGTCACTCATATCACCATGTAACAGATAAACCTTAGGGTTTTCAGACCTTGGACGAACTTCTTTTAAAAGAACTTCTAAATTGCGAAGAACGATATTCCTATCGATCTTTGTGTTCCTTCCAGCATTTGTTTTGATGATGATACCGACATCGCTATCCTTTTCAAATGCTTCGCAAATCCACTTGATGGTAAACAAAAGATTTTTACGATCATTAAATGGATTGTTGCCAGTCATCTGTCCAAACAACAGAAAGTTAAATGAAGTTTTGACATGTGATAGATCAATTGTTTTGTCAACGTTCTTGACAATGTCATTAGAAAAAGATTCTGGTATTACATGGGATTCAACGGTTAACGCACCTGCATTTTCCAGGCTTTTCAATGAGTGATTGGATGGCAAAACTATGCAAGACATCTTATTTGAATCAGTTACCCAATCTGGATTTGCTAGATCTGTTTCTACTGCTGCAGTCATGCCTACATTGATCGGACATAACTTTGAATCCCATTCATTGGGCAATTGAAGTTGAAAAGAGACATCGGCTTTGTAATCAGGACTTGCCGTTCTTTCCATTATCTTACCAACTAACCCATCACAATGAGAACGATTTAGTATCCATGGTGTATCACCCCACGGAGTGACCACGAATTTAACATCAATATCATTTTTTGACAGCAACCATCTTGCAACTTGCCTGGCATGAACGCCGTAACCTGATTGAGTCAATACTGGACCTTTGAATATAACCTTTTTCATTTTGGTCTAATTCCCTTTAAATTTTATTAATTTCCCAGGTTTTGCGATTGTCATGCCACGTTCCAACTAGCTTTGTTAATGTATCGTCCCAAGCCTTGACAACATTGTCGATGTTGTAGTCTTTTCTTGCGTGATCTAATGCTCTTAGACCGACTTGCTTTCTCTTCTCTGGTCCCCACTCATACATTTCCATGAATGCATTTGCGAGTGCTTCATGGGTAACATAATCTTCATAAATGAATGGAACAAGTTGGTTTCCAACCAAAGAGCTCGCATCTGGTTTTAATCCGATGCCGAATTGTTCTCCAGTTTCTAGGTCTTCTACTTGTCTAGTAAGACCGCCAGTTTTAATTGCGATGATTGGTTTGGCACACATCATTGCTTCGAGAGTAGAAAGACCGAATCCTTCATTACAACTACGATTCACCACGGTATCGCATGCATTATAAAGTTTGTTCATGTCTCCAAACTCGATTCTATTCTTTGAGAAGAATACGGAATCCTTGATTTCAAGCATGTCAACAACGTGATGAAGGTTTGGTCCTTCTGGGTCTAGCGGTTCTGTGTGCATGACCAACGTTGCCTTTGAGTGACCATGCTTTTTCTTTAGTTCATCCATAAATTGTTTCCATGAAACCAGGATGTCAGATGGCATCTTTCTTCTGGCATTTCTGGAAACAAACAGTGCAGTAAAGTGATCTTCACGTTGTGAACCTAACAACGTTGCCTTGTTCTTCTTTTGTTGATCTTCTGGGAGAGGATGATAAACCTCTTGTGGAATTGCATGAGGAATATAATTCGTTTTTTCTGGGAATCTTTCCTTCACCATTTGGTAGGTTGGCCAGTTGATGCAATTGACAAGATCAGTAGATTCATATAGAACCTTATTAAATTCTGGCCATGGATAGTTGTCCCAAAGGTGATTGTATGCTATTGGACATACCTGATGGATTTCGTCTTCCATTTCCCAAACCCAAATAAAAAACCTAGGATCTGTGAATAATAGAAGAACATCAGGTCTTTCAGTTGCTAAAACTTGTCTCAGCATATTTCTATCACCAAACCCATTTGTCGGTTTGATGATGAAGTCTTCATTGACAACTAACGTCCTATAATCTTCATGTTTTACGGCTCCGCCAAAGCACTTGAATTTCCACTTACCAGTATTGATTAGACCATTAATCAACCATCGAGCCTGTGTTCCCACACCACTTGAGCTCAATGGATGATCTGACAATAACAAAATTGTTTTTTTATCTGCCACCACGATATATTACCCACTTTTGAGAAATTGTAATAAAAATGCTTAATTTTAAAAATTTTTCAAGTGCAGTGTTCGGTGCCCTTAAACTCACACCATGTACATGCATCACGATTCTTTAAAGAAATACCGCGCTTTACTGATGTCAACATGTTGCTGACAATTTTTAATGAACGTTTGATTGGAACTTCACCAAGAGAAACAGAGAACAACTCACAGTGATCCCCGGGTTTTGCTGCTTTCTTTAGAAGAACAAATCCGCATCGAACATTCTTCATATCGACTTGAGGATTTTTTTGACACCAGTAGTTTTTATAAAGAGCCAACTGAGCCTTGACCATGTCATCTGACCGCTTCTCTCTAAACCATCCACGAGCAGTAGTTTTATGATCCAATATCCAGTACAACGTTTCTCCTCTTTTACCTTTACATTTTACTATGCCATCGATGAACCCTTTAAACGCATGAGGGTGGTTTTCAATCGCTTCGTATAATTGATGTTCGGCATCAACTACTTCCCACTCTGGAAATGTTTCGTCAAAAAACTTTGGAAATTCAGAAAGAATCGCCGTAACTTCCTTCTTTGATTTTTCTAATGCAGCGGGGCTAAAATCTGGATTTCCTGCATGCTTTGTCCAGGCTTTTTCCATGTGTTCAAAAGCAATCTCAGGCTTCATCTCTCTTGTTAGAAGATAATGCTCACATGAAGCGTGGACAGCGGTACCAAAATCTAATACTGGGGATGGTTTTGAAAGATCGATCTTTTTGATATGAACTAAGTTGTGACGGTAAGAACATTCTTTCCAGAGTTTGACTTCCGAAAATGATACATGTTGTTT
>SXGQ01836925.1_pt1 | contig 10497 bp, 7 predicted proteins | sample 3178371 | NCBI WGS metagenome assembly SXGQ01 (sample SAMN11356859, study PRJNA531348) | freshwater metagenome | isolation source: freshwater sample F1-20 | place: China: Fuxian Lake, Yuxi | collected 2017-12-25 | reverse complement strand
TATTATGCTTCGCGGTTGTTGGTTCCTGGGAATGCGGGGCGGGGTTATTTATTGGAGCGGGGGTTGGATGATGCGGAGTTAATTCGGCGGTTTTCGCTGGGTTTTGCGGATCGCTCGTTGGGTTTGCGGTTACCGAATAAACAACGGAAAGAGGGGGCTGAGTTACGCCAGCGGTTGGAAAAGCTGGGGTGGTTTCGTTCGTCGGGGCACGAACATTTCGCGGGTTCGGTGGTGATTCCGATTCATGGTGATGATGGATCAGTGACGGGCATGTATGGGAGGAAGGTGACGGAGAGACTTCGCAGTGGGACGCCGTTGCACACGTATCTTCCAGGGAAGCATCGGGGGATTTGGAATGCGGGGCCTGGTTTAATTAACGACGGCGCGGTGGTGATTTGCGAAGCTTTGATTGATGCGTTGTCGTTTTGGATTTCGGGCATTCGCAATGTCACTGCTGCTTACGGCGTGAATGGGTTTACTGATGATCATTGGTCAGCTTTGAGCGCGGGAAAAGCGAAGGATGTTTTTATTGCGTTTGATGCGGACGCGGCGGGGGATGTGGCGGCGGAGAAGCTGGCGGAACAGTTGATTTATCGTGGTTTTACAGCGTTTCGCGTGGTGTTTCCGGCGGATCAGGATGCGAATGCGGTCTTGATGGCTGCTGATGGTGGGCGTTCGGCGTTGGCTGGTTTAATTGGTTCGGCTTCGTGGTTGGGTGGATCTCCGCGCGTTATCGTGACAGCTCTGCCATTAGCGGCGAAAGAAGAAATCAGTGAGCGACAGGCAGTAACCGAAGTTCGAGAAGCAGCTTCTTCTTTCGCCGCTTCGTTACCGAAAGGCGTCACCGTTCGCCATGAGGGCGCGGATTTATTCGCGACCATCGGCACGCGGCGTTATCGCGTTCGGGGTTGGAACACGCGGCGCACGGCGGAAACGTTGATGGTGGCGTTGCGTCTTTCTGTCGATTCGCCGCGCGGCGAGCGCCAGCATTATGATCGGTTTGATTTATATCAGACGCGGCAACGAACCGCGTTTATTGCGGCGGCTGCGGAGGAATGCGGGCTTTCTGCCGATGTTTTGAAGGCGGATGTGGGAACGCTTATTAGTGTGGTGGAAACAGCGGAAATTGCAGCGGCGCAAGAAGCAACGACTCGGCCATCTGATCCCACCGCTGATATGACGGACGAAGATAAAGCAGCGGCTTTGAAATTATTACACGCGCCGGATTTAACGAATCGCATTGTGGCCGACTTAACCCGTTGCGGTTTAGTTGGCGAAGACGTGAATAAATTGGTGGCGTATATTGCTGCGTCATCGCGGAAAATTGACCAGCCGTTAGCGGTGGTGGTGCAGTCGTCGAGTGCGGCTGGGAAATCGACGTTGATGGACCGCGTGTTGTCGCTGATGCCGCCGGAAGATGTCCGGCAATACTCTGCCATTAGCGGCAAGAGTCCGTTTTATTTAGGTACCGCGAATTTGAAGCATCGCATCTTGGCTATCGCGGAAGAGGAAGGTGCACGTAAGGCGTCTTATGCGTTAAAACTGCTGCAATCGGACGGTTTTCTGTCGATGGCGGCGACGGGCAAAGATCCGGAGTCGGGCAAATTAGTGACGCATGATTACCGCGTCGAAGGTCCGGTGATGTTAATGCTCACCACCACGGCCATTGATGTGGATCCGGAATTATTAAATCGTTGTTTGGTTTTGACCGTCGATGAAGAACCAGCGCAAACGGCGGCGATTCAACAGGCGCAGCGTGCGGGGAAAACCTTGGCGGGTATCAGTGCGAAACTGGAGCGTGCTGCGGTTGAATTATTGCACCAAAATGCGCAACGTTTATTGCGGCCACTCGTTGTTGTAAATCCGCACGCCACGTCGCTTTCTTTCGCTGCTTCGCAAACCAGGTTGCGGCGTGATCACGCGAAATACTTGGCGTTGATTGATGCGGTGACGTTTCTGCATCAGCATCAACGCACGGTGAAATCGCATACGTTCGTGGGTGGGAAAACGATTGAGTATATCGAAGTGACGGCGGCTGATATTGCGGTGGCGAATCAATTAGCATCGGCGGTGTTGGCGCGGTCGTTGGATGATTTACCGCCGCAAACGCGGATGCTGTGGAATGGATTATGTGCGTTAGTGCAGGCGGAGGCACAGCGCACGGCGCAGGCCGTGGGGCGTGTCAGCTTTGACCGTCGCATGGTCACGGTCAGTTTAGGATGGTCGTATAAACAGGTGCGTCAGCATTTAGATCGTTTGGTGGCGGAAGATTTCGTGGTGGTGGCTAATTCGGGTTTGGGACAGGTCACGCGCTATCGCTTAGTGGAAGGGCTGGAGGCGACGGGGCGCGGTGATTTGCAATTAGGGAACGGCTTTTTACCTACACCTATGACGACAACCTTGCCCATAAAAGAGGGGGTTTGCCCGAACCTTGCCCATGTGCCATGGGCAAGGTCAAACGACGGTCAAACACCATCGTTTGGTGTCATTTTCAGGGGGTCTGCCCATAAAATAATTTCACGACGGGGGGATATCAGAATTCCGTTCGTCACACCGTACATGGGTGTCGTAGATAGAGCAGCGAGCGCGTCGTGAGCGTGAAGCGCGTGCGGTTGCAGTCGTTGGGCGTGGGGAAACATCCGGCGGGTTCTTTGTTGGAATTAATGGCGCAGTGGCAGGCGTGGATGGAGATGCGGAATTTATCGGTGTGCACGGTGCGGCTTCGGCTGCAATCCATGGGGATGTTTGCGGCGTGGTTGTCTGAGCGTTCGGTGACGATGGCAGGTTTGGTGACGCGCTCGATGGTGGAGGCGCATCAGCGGTATTTGCATCGGTATCGGAAATCAAATGGGGATCTTATGTCCGTGGGTGGGCAATATCAGCGGCTTAAAGGCATTGAGCATTTTTTCCGTTGGGCCTGCCGGAAACATCATATCGAAGCGAATCCAGCGGCGGATATCGAATATCCGCGTTTGGGTCGGAGTTTGCCGGATTATTTCACGGGGACAGAATTGGAGCGGATTTTCGCGGTGCCGGATATTAACACGGCGGAAGGTGTGCGGGATCGTGCGCTTCTTGAATTATTATATTCGACGGGGTTGCGACGCAGCGAAGTGGCGCATTTAACGATGATGGATTTAGAACGCGGGAATAACGTGGTGCGGGTGGTGAAAGGCAAAGGCGGCAAGGATCGGTACGTGCCGATTGGAGAACGGGCGTTGCTGTGGATTGAGCGGTATTTAAATGACGTGCGGCCACGGTGGAGTTTAGATGCTGGGGATTATTCGTTATTTCTGACACCGAAACGTTTGCCCATGACTCCGTCACAAGTCACGTCTCGGATTGGCCGCCTGGTTGTTAAGGCGGGATTATCTGGACGCGGGAGTTGCCATCGTTTCCGGCATACCTTCGCTACACATTTATTGGAGAACGGCTGTGATTTGCGGCTTATTCAGGGCATGCTTGGGCACGCGGGGATGGAGATGACGGCGCGGTATGCGCAGGTTTCTATTAAACAATTGTGCGCGGCGCATGGGGCGTTTCATCCGTCCTCGAAATCGGAGGCGGTGTCTCTGCCTTAATGAATGTCGCTGGTGTGCGGAGCTGAGCACGGCACGCATCGTTCGTAATTTGTCAGCTTATTCCGCGCTCATCTCAAAAATGTGGTCGGTCCTCGCTCTGGTCGCTATCGCTCCCGACGCTGCGGCCTCCGCTTTTTTCTAACCCCCCATCCGGGGTGTCGGCCCGGCAACCGTCGCGCCAAATGGCCCGGGGCCGCCATTTGTCACGCCGCTTGCGGGGGCCTCACCGCCCCCCTTGGCCGCTCGCTGCGCTCGCTAAGGGGGGCTGGCGCCGGTTACTCCGCTGCGCTGCGCGTCGCTTTGCTCCTTGCCTCGTGGTGCGGATAATTACCGCTTGATCCGTGTCGTTAAATAATTCCACGCCAACCGCAGGCCGCACGTCGCGCCAATTTATTTCCCCCGCTGCGCCTGCGGCTTCGCTCCTCCAATAACTCGTCACGCCGCACAGCGTGGGGTCTGCAACGTGGTGAACTTCGTCTTTGATTCACTGACGGTTTTGGGTGGGCACGGGTGTGTCCTTCCCTTCGCCCTGCGAAGGAAGGACACACCCATGCCGCTACGCCCCGAAACAAATTATGACGAAGAGGCCCATCGTTTATTGCGTCGATTTATCGCCGCCCGCGATGCGTACGTTGCTCAGGTCAACCGCGATGATGCCACGCATCCCGTACGCGACGCTGATTATGATCGGCAATTTCTGGTGCTCAGAACACTGATTGCCGCCGCTTTACGCCACGCGGAGGACCAAACCTAAAACAACCAACCCCAGGGCGGCAAAAGCCGCCCTGGGGCTTTTATTGGCCGCCCGTGCGTGTGTGGCGATGTTGCTAACGGTTGCCACTCGCGCGTGGCAATTCTTTTTTTAGCAGCTAAAAACCAAACCCATGTCGGCCACCGTTTTTCAACGCACAGATCATCGCGCACGCCCAGCGTGGCATAAAAAGAGTTCGCGCGCACGCGCGCGAACAAACGAACAGGCATTAAAGCCTGCGGCTTCTGACGCGGGAAACGCGGTTAAGGGGTCAGGCAATTTTGGTGAAACGTCGCGGAGGAGTGAACAGATCGGATTTACAGGACGCTACTTAGATAATGAGACGGGACTCTATTATTTCCGGGCGAGATATTATTCGGGGACGCTTGGAAGGTTTATTGGGCGGGATCCCCTGGGGTATGTGGATGGGCATCATCTGTATATGGCTTACTTCGCTCCGAATTTCGTAGACCCTCAAGGTTTATATAAAGACGACTCAGGTGACAAGGATGATGAAATCTGTGATATCATAGATAATCAGAGTAAATGTGAAGGACACTGTTCTTATCTTTTCAAATGGGATGATATTGTGAACAGAGGTACCTTTTGGTTTCCGGTTTATATATGTCGCTATTCCCTAGCACCAGACAATCCAACTTCTGGGTGTAGTGGAAAGAACTGTGGATGCCCCGATATAGGAAAAAGCAGAGAACAACACGCTGTTTTTACACTCGGAATATGGTGGTGTACGCCTTTTCTGTATGTAAGAAAAGAATGCGAAACACAGTGAATATATGGAAAGAAAAAGGATGTGAACTATGACAATCATTCCCCCGCCAAACAAATATTTTACTAAACGATATATTATTTACTTTATTATCTCTCTGATTATCCTCGCCGTTTTCCAACTGTTAGTCGATAATAAAGAGATCAAAGCTTGGGGGACAATGGTGTTAGTTATTTCTGTTGGTTTTTTTGGAAGTCGGTTAATATTTGGGCAAACACGATTCTAGTAACACGAAGTAGCCACACAACCTTTGAGTCGATAACAAATAGACAGTAGCGTATAAAATAGAGAGTCCGCCCCGCCATGATGATGTTCACTACCCATATTCTGCCAGAGGGCGTCCGGCTGCTGAACATGTATTCCATGATTCAGATAACTAAACTCATCGAGATTTCTAACAAAGGACTGATACGGTCTTTGATGGAAAAACCGAGTAACGAGTACCAAGAAGCAATTGATGCTTTGGCAGCGGCAGCGCCAAAGGAAGCTAATGCGATCATCGGCGTCCAAGTGGCGACTAGCACTCACACCTTCTCCAACGGGACATTCCTATATCTGACTTACATCGGAACCCCAGTGCAGGTTGAGAGTTCAAAGGTCAGTTAAGAGATAGGCATGTTGATTTAGTCACCAACCATCGGCTTACACCATCACCCTATCTTCTCTAAAAGAGAATCCGCCCCTTACCCCATCCGTTCCGGATGGGGTTTCTTTATATCTGTGCAAAAGCCGATGCTTAGATTGTCGTGCTCATTTTCACGAGTGCTGACTTTTGGCCATGGTATCAAGCAGACGAAAAACAGCACGTTGGTCTTTTTCAGGTAATTGCATGAGTTGCTGAAAACGCCGCCAATAGCGGCGTGCTTCGGGATCAGCAATAGGACTGTTAATTTTTGGCGGTGGTTTAGCGCCAAGCAATTCATCCGTGGTAACCCCTAAAGCGTGAGCCAAGGCAACCAGCACCCCGGCAGGTGGATGATCAGCGATGGCTTCGTAATGCGAAATGGCGCGTTGCGATGAATCAATGGCTTCCGCCAATTGCGTTTGCGTTAATCCGCGTGCTTTGCGCAGGGCAATAAGACGAACACCGAAAGGTGAAGTGGGCGATTGTGGGCGTGGCATGCAGCGGAACATAGGCGGGTTTTCCCAGGCCAGATCATGGCGGCATTTGACAATATACAAGTATAGTATATTCATCTCGACGGCATTAGTTGGTTCGATCTACATACACACCACGTATTTTACTCTTGACACGCATTTTTACCGAGGTTTTGCCATGCCGCGTATTCCCGACCACGACATTACACGGTTAAAACAGAAAGTTTCTCTTGTGGATTTAGCCGCTGAGGCGGGGGTGACGTTGACGGGGTCGGGGCATAACCTGATCGGGCATTGTCCGTTTCATGACGACAAGACACCGTCGTTTATTGTTGATCCGGTCAAGAATGTTTGGAACTGCCTGGGGAAATGTCAGACGGGTGGGTCGAATGTGGATTTTGTGATGCGGCTGAATGCGGTGGGGTTTCGTGATGCCTGTCAGTATTTAGCGGAGAAGGCGGGGGTGGTGTTGCCGGAGGCGGCACCGGCGGTGCCGAGACTGCCGAATCCGTTATCGTATGATGTGCAGGGTGACGTGTTGTTGGGGCAGGTGGCGGATTTTTATCATCAGACATTGGTGGGTGATTCGTTGGCGGCGGGTTCTTCGGCGCTGAAATATTTAGCTGCGAGAAAAATAAATAATACTGAGATGCTGCGGCATTTCCGTCTGGGTTTTGCTGATCGGTCATTGGGCGTGCGGTTGCCGGATAAAAATCGTCGTGCGGGGGCTGAGCAGCGGCTGCGGCTGACGAATTTGGGCGTGCTGAAGACCAGTGGGCATGAATTATTCACGGGGGCGATCACGGTTCCGTTGACGGATGTGGCGGGAAACACGGTGGGATTGTATGGGCGGATGATTACGCCGAATTTACGGCCAGGCACGCCGCTCCATCGGTATTTGTCTGGGCCGCATCGTTGTGCGTTTAATTCAGTGGGCGCGGTGAGCGATGATGGCGAAATCATTATCTGCGAAGCAATTATTGATGCGCTGACGCTGTGGGCGCATGGGATTAAACACGTGACGGCGGCGTGTGGGATTAACGGTTTCACGGATTATCACCGCACACTCTGTACACAAAGCGCGGTGAAAACCGTGTTCATCGCGTATGACAACGATGAAGCGGGAAACTTGGCGGCGGGGAAACTCGCGGATGAATTAATGGCGGCGGGAAAATCGGTGTACCGAATTTGCGTGCCTGCGGCACACAAAGACATCAATGGTTTGGCGTGCGCGTCTGACGACGCGGCAACGGAATTGGGAAAAATAATACAGGACGCTGAATTTCTCGGCGGCACGCCGAGACAAAGCTGCGAGCTACGAGCTACGTGCTGCGAGTTAGAGAGCCGTGATCATCAGGCCGTTTCTTCTTTAGCTGCTAAACAAGAAATAGTCGAAACGGCAACGAACCACGTAAGTACAGAACATGAGGCAGAAGAATTGCCGCTGGTTATTACCGACACAGACGATGAAAACGGAATAAACAACGATCCACCAAGCGTGAACTCGCAGCTCGCAGCTCGTAGCTCGCAGTTCCAACCAGACGGCGATGATTACCGTGCGACGTTTGGCGAACGGCATTATCGTATTCGTTCACTGCTGAAAAACGCTGATTTATCCGTGCTTAAAATCGGTTTGCGGTTGACCGTGGGCGATGTGTTTCATCAAGACGCGTTGGATTTGTGTCAGGCGAAACAACGCGCCGCTTTTATTTCGGCAGCGGCAGAGATTACAAAAACCGATGTTGCCGCGCTGAAGACTGACATCGCCAAATTATTAGATGCTGGTGAAACAACCTGGTTGAGCGCGAAAAACAATGTTCCGGAAAAAACGAAAAAGCCGACGATGACGGCGGAACAACGTGAAGCGGCGTTGGTATTTCTGAAAGATCCGCAGTTATTACAGCGTATTGCCGATGATTATGAGACGTGCGGTTTAGTGGGTGATCCCGCGCCGAAACTCGTCAGCTATTTGTGCGCCATTTCGCGGAAATTGCCGCAGCCGTTGGCGGTGTTGACGATGGCTCCCAGTGCGGCGGGTAAATCGAGTTTGCAGGATGCGACGTTGGCGTTTGTGCCGGAAGAGGATGCGCTGGTGTTGTCCACGCTGACGGGACAGGCGCTGTATTATAGTGACACCGATTTGCGCCATAAAGTGTTGGCGATTGCGGAGGAAGAAGGCGCGAGTCGGGCGTCGTATGCTTTGAAATTATTGCAATCGGACGGGAAATTAAGTTTAGCGGTACCAATTAAAGACGGTGATAGCGGACAAATCAGCACGCAGATTAAGACCGTGCATGGTCCGGTGGCATTATTTCTCACCACGACCGCGCCCCAAGTCGATGATGAATTAGCGAATCGGTGCATCGTGCTGACGGTCGATGATAGCGCAGAACACACGGCGCGGGTGCATGTGGCGCAGCGTGAACGCGAAACGTTGGATGGTTTACGGCAACGCACGGTGACGGGAAACATCAGAGAAAGGCATCATCACGCGCAGCGATTATTAGACAACGTGGCGATTGTGAATCCGTTTGCGCCAGCGTTAACCTTTCGCTGTGACCGTGCACGCACCCGACGTGATCATATGAAATACTTAGCGCTTATTCGCTCGGTGACGTTTCTTCATCAATATCAACGACCAGTGAAAACCACGAATGTGAACGGCGCAACGGTGTCGTATATCGAGACGACGATCACGGATATTGAGGCTGCTAATCATTTAGCTGCTGCGGTGTTGGGCCGCTCATTAGACGAATTAGCACCGCAGACGCGGAATTTACTGGCTCAGATATATGCGTTTGTCAGCGCGAAGGCGACACAAGAAGCGCGTGCGCGGGAAGCTATTCAATTTACGCGACGGGAAATCCGAGAGGCGACGGGCACCAGCATCAACCAGGTGCGCGATCACATCGCACGTTTAGTTGAGATGGAATATGTGGTGCCCGTGCGTGCGCAGGGGTCAGGAATGAGGCAAACGTATTATTTACTGTACGACGGACAGGGCGCGAACGGGGAATCATTTCTCCTTGGTTTGACGCAGAGCACAGACCTTCAGCGAAAAATGAACGAGCATAATCATGGTACGACTGCCACCTGGTCCCCACCTAGTCCCCACCTGGTCCCCGGTGTGTGGAGTGCGAAAAGCCAAGAAAATAGCGATAAAATCAGCGCGAATCGCGCTGATTACCAAATTTCAGCCGATCACGGTGTTAATAGCGAGAAAATAAACGGGGTTCATCGTAGTCGTAGTCACACCATCAACGGGCATGCGGTGCTGGGTGGTGTTTCATGACGACATCATCACCTGACAGTCATTTAGCTGCTGTGCTGTCGATCTACGCGCAAGCGATGACGGTGCAAAATTTTTCGCCTTCAACCATTGAGACGCAGGTGATGTTGACGAAATGGTTTTTTGCTTTTTGCGCAGAACGCGGGGTGCATGCATTACCGCAGGTCACGCGAGAATTAATCGAACGCTATCAACGGCATTTGTATGCGTTGCAGATAAAAGTCGTCAGCAGTGGTCAATTAAAGCCGTTGTCGATTCGCAGTCAGCATGCGCGGTTGTGGTCGGTGGTGCGATTTTTCCGCTGGGCGGTGCGGGCGGGAATGTTAGAGGCATCTCCGGCGGCGGTGATTGATTTACCGCGTTTGCCGCAGCCGTTGCCGAAACCCGCGCTCAGCGTGGTGGAAGTGGAACGGATTTTGTCTTTGCCGCAGTTAGCGACAGCCAATGGCCTGCGCGACCGTGCGCTGTTGGAATTACTCTATGCCACCGGCATGCGGCGCGGGGAAGCGTGTGCGCTTAAAATGAATGACCTTGAGCGCGAACGTGGCGTGGTGCGTATTGAATCGGGCAAAGGCAGAAAAGGGCGGATTGTGCCGATCAGTGAGCGTGCATTAGCGTGGTTGGATCATTATGTGGACAACGTGTGGTCGCGGTTTCCACTCGCGTTGACGCATCGGCATATGTTTATTTCCGTGGATGATGCGAGAACTCGCTTCCAGGGAAAGCCCCTGCGGAAGCGTGCGATGACGCAGATTCTTGGAAATTATATTGCTGCCTCGGGAATTAATAAATCCGGCGCGTGCCATATTTTCCGCCACACCGCTGCGACGTTGATGATGGAAAACGGCGCTGATATTCGTGCTATTCAGGATTTACTCGGGCATAGTGACCTGAAAACGACGGGCATTTACACCAATGTATCGTTGAAATTCCTCAAAGAGCAGCATGCGAAGACGCATCCGTCATCGTTCCACCTCGGCGGTGGGGCCGT
>SXGQ01696938.1_pt1 | contig 10497 bp, 11 predicted proteins | sample 3178371 | NCBI WGS metagenome assembly SXGQ01 (sample SAMN11356859, study PRJNA531348) | freshwater metagenome | isolation source: freshwater sample F1-20 | place: China: Fuxian Lake, Yuxi | collected 2017-12-25 | reverse complement strand
GAGGGCTGCTACGGCTGCCATTCGCAGATGATTCGCCCCTTCCGGTCAGAGACTTTGCGGTATGGAGATTTTTCAAAAGCCAGCGAGTTTGTCTACGACCATCCTTTCCAATGGGGCAGCAAGCGGACAGGCCCGGATCTGGCCCGTGTGGGCGGACGTTACAGCGATGATTGGCACCGGGTACATCTGCTCAATCCGCGTGATCTGGTGCCCGAGTCCAATATGCCCGCATACCCGTGGCTGGAGAACGCGCCGCTGTCGGTGACCGAGGTCAAGACCCACATGGATTCGTTGAGCAAGGTGGGTGTGCCCTACACGGATGCGGATTTTGCAGAGGTGGAAAAGCTGTTGGACAAGCGCACCGAGTTGGATGCCTTGGTGGCATACCTGCAGCGTATGGGTCTCTATAAAGCGGCTGCGAAGGAGTAATGACATGGATGTGAATCTGATGCGGGTGGCAGTCACCGTGCTGTCGTTTGCAAGCTTTACAGGTATTTGGTGGTGGGCTTGGAGGTCATCCAATCAGGCCCGTTTCAATGAACTGGCAAGGGTGTGTGTGGATCTGGACGATGAGCGCAAAGGAGTGAGCCATGAGTGACTTCACCGTCGACTCGGTGCCGGGTCTGATATTGGCCGGTGTTCTGGCCAGCGTGATTGCATGCGCTGTTTTCCTGATTTTTCAGTCCTTGCAGAAGGTACGCCAGTCCGACGACGCGACATCCAATACAACCGGACATGTCTGGGACGATAACCTGCAGGAGTTCAACAACCCCATGCCGCGTTGGTGGATGTGGCTGTTTCATCTGACCATCGTGTTTGCGCTGGGCTATCTGTGGATGTATCCGGGTGCCGGCGGCTTCATGGGTGTGCTGGACTGGACGTCCCGCAAGCAGTATCAGGCGGAGCGTGAGTCCATCGAGCAATCGAGCAAGTCTGTGTATGCGCAGTTTGACGGCATGAGCATTGAGCAGATGGCATTTCATCCGCAGGCCAATGCCATCGGCGAGCGACTGTTTCTGAACAACTGCGCGCAATGCCATGGATCTGATGCCCGTGGCAGCAAGGGCTTTCCCAATCTCACAGACCGCGACTGGCTGTATGGCGGAACACCAGAGGCCATCACGATGTCCATCACCCAAGGGCGACGCGGCATGATGCCACCCATGATCGCGGCCATCGGCGGAAATGAGGCTGATGCACGCGCAGTGGCGCAGTATGTGCTGTCGCTGTCCGGGCATGACAACGATCCATTGCGTGCGCAGTTGGGACGGGACAAATTCCGTTCGGTGTGCGCGGGCTGTCATGGTGCAGAAGGAACCGGTAATGCGATGCTGGGTGCGCCCAATCTGTCCGACTCGGTGTGGCTGCACGGTGGTACTGAAAATGCCATTGTGGAGACCATCAAAAAGGGCAGGGGCGGAGAGATGCCTGAGCATGCGAGCAAACTCACACCCGAGCAGATTCGCGTGTTGACCGCGTGGGTGTGGCGGCAGTCGCAGTCTGCTTCAACACGGGTTGAGGTGTCCGGTGTGGGTGCAATGTCGGCACTGCAAAGCGGAACCCGGAAAGAGGGCGCTGATGTCCGTTGAGCAACCTGTGCCGCACGAGCAACCTGTGCAGTGGGTGTCGATGTGGCAGACACACAAAACCATACACCCACGCTGGTTCTGGGGGCGCCATGCAGCCACGCGCTGGCTGATGGTGCTGCTCACGCAGGCCTTGTTCTATGGCTTGCCCTGGTTGCAGTGGAACGACAGACCGCTGGTGCTGTTTGATCTCATAGAGCGTCGTTTCTATCTGTTTGCGTGGGTGTTCCATCCGCAGGATCTCATTTACCTCACGTTTCTGCTGATCATCTGCGCGCTCAGTCTTTTTCTGTTTACTGCGGTGGCCGGACGCGTCTGGTGCGGGTTCGCATGCCCGCAAACGGTTTACAGCCAAATCTTCATGGGCATTGAAAGGCTGGTAGAGGGCGACCGCTCAGCCCGTCTTAAACTGGATGCCAATCCCTTCGGCTTGCGGTGGTGGGCAAGACGTCCGCTCAAGCACGGAATCTGGATTGCGATTGCCCTGTGGACAGGGTTTACCTTTGTCGGATACTTTACCCCGATCCGATCGCTCGCACTTGAGGTTTTTACCCTCTCCACGGGGGCGTGGGAAACATTCTGGGTGCTGTTCTACAGCGCAGCGACATACGGCAATGCGGGTTTCATGCGCGAACAGCTATGCAAATATCTGTGCCCCTACGCCCGCTTCCAGGGTGCAATGTTTGATCATGACAGCCTCATCGTTTCCTATGATGCCGCCCGGGGCGAGCCACGCGGAACACGGGGTCGCAAAGACAATGCCGCCGCCAGAGGACTGGGCGCGTGCGTGGATTGCAGTCTGTGTGTGCAGGTATGTCCCACCGGTATCGATATCCGCAAGGGACTGCAATATGAATGCATCAGTTGCGGCGTCTGTGTGGATGCCTGCAATCACATGATGGACAAGATGCATTACCCGCGCGGTCTTATCCGTTTCACCAGTGAAAACGCACTGGCGGCAGGGCAGGGCAGTGGCGCTGTGTGGTTGAGTTTGTTGCGCCCCCGTGTGTTGATTTATTCAACCGTATTGTGGCTTCTGGTTTGCGGTGTGACGCTTGCCCTGGTCGGGAGACCCGACTTCCGGGTGGATGTCGTGCGCGACCGTACCACCCTGTATCGCATCGCAACCAATGGTGCGATTGAGAACGTCTACCGGTTGCAACTGATGAACAACAGCGAACATCCGCTGGAAATGCTGGTTCAAGCTGAAGGGTTGGCCGGTGCGCATGTGGTGGAGCATACCGTGTGGAACCTGGCGCCGGCCCAGAGTCAGTGGGTGGTGGTGCATGCGCAGGCCGATGAAAATCTCAAGCCCGGCTCGCATCCGATGCAGTTGGTGGTTAGTGCCTTGCGCACGGATGAGGCTGCCGTCAATGACGATGTAGAAAGTCAGGACATCGTGCCTCGTGTGAGACGGGCTGTAGAGCAGCGCAGCGAGAAGACGGTGTTTTTTGTACCCAGGTGATTGAAGTGACGAGTGACGAGTGACGAGTAAAGAGTAGCGTAAACAGTGACGATTAGATGGGTGAGTTTGAAAATGAAAGATTTACACGCTGTGGATCAAGATCGGATGATGCTCATGCAGAGAGCTGATGTGTCCGGGAGGATGGTATCCGGTGATTCAGTATCCGGCAGATTGAGCGCGCCATGGTGGAAAGAGCCCCTGATGTGGCTCGTGCTGGGGCTGCCAGCCAGCGTGGTGGTGGCCGGCATTTACACCATCATTCTGGCTAGCCGATCAATGCCCTGACCAAAGCTTGTTCAATCGGGCAGGTCGTTCCATGCCATGAGCAACGTGCTGTTCAATCTGTCAGTCCGATCAGCGCCTTCAATGCTGTGGCGTTCAGTAGGCGGATATGGCGTTGATCCACGCTGATCATGCCATCGTCTGACAGGCGGGTCAGCGTGCGGCTGACTGTCTCCAGTTTTAGCCCCAGATAGTTGCCGATCTCTTCGCGCGTCATCCGCAGCATCATGTCCTGCCCCGAAAATCCGCGGGCCTGTTGGCGTTGGGCAAGGTTCAGCAAAAATGCAGCCACGCGCTGATCTGCGCTCATGCTGCCCAACAGCAGCATCATGTTGCGGTCACGGAGTATTTCGCGGCTCATCACCCTGTGAAAGTGTTTCTGCAGCGGCGCAAACTCGTTGGCCAGCATCTGAAAATGTTGATAGTCGATGACGCAGACTTCCGAATCTTCCAGCGCCACTGCGTCGCAGGCATGGCGATCCATGCTGATGCCCTCAAGGCCCAGAATTTCGCCGGCCATCTGAAAGCCGGTCACCTGGTCTTTCCCGTCGGGGGTCACCACACGCGATTTGAAGGTGCCCACACGGATGGCATAAAAGGCAGTGAACGGGTCTCCGGAGCGGAACAGTGCGTGCCCCTTCTTGATCTTGCGGCGCACCGACACCATCTGGTCCAGACGATTGAGTTCGTTTTCATCCAGCCCCACCGGCATGCACACATCGCGCAACTTGCAGTTGGAGCAGGCCAGTTTGCCAAACGCAGATGCGGGCTGTGCGCTATCCGGTGCGCTCCGGCCGGCTTGCGGGTTCGGGTTCATTACGCTTGTTTCCATGGGTTTTGACGTGCCTTGTGCATTGTAATGTGAGTATGCGCACCATGATGCCAAACGCAGCTTTCAGGAGCTTGACATGGATCAAGTTGCGATCAATCCGCTCTGACTACACTGGGGGCATGGATACTTCACAACAACTCAAGGCGCTGCTGGCCTCGGTCACAGGCCCCCGCTACACCTCCTATCCCACAGCAGACCGGTTTACTGAGGCTGTTGGCGAGAGTCAGTGGTGTCAGGCACTGGACCAGCGCAACAATCTGCCCACCCGCACCCCGCTGTCGCTTTACGTGCATGTGCCGTTTTGTCGCAATATCTGCTACTACTGCGCTTGCAACAAGGTGATTACGCGTGATGCAGGCAAGGTTCGTCCGTACCTGGACGCACTGTTTGCAGAAATCGACACCGTGGCCGACATTCTCAAGCCTCGCACGCCTGTGCTGCAGTTGCATCTGGGCGGCGGTACGCCCACATATCTGGATGATGCCGAACTCGAGTTGCTGGTGCTGAGGTTGGAGTCGCGTTTTCAGTTTGACCCACGCGCCCAGCGCAGCATCGAAGTAGACCCCAGAACGGTGGACAAAGAGCGTTTGTCGGCTCTGCGCGCCATGGGATTTTCACGCCTGAGTCTGGGGGTGCAGGACTTCAATCCGGCAACGCAACAGGCCGTCAACCGGGTACAGTCGGCAGCGCAAGTGGCCAATCTGACGCATGCGGCTCGCCAGTTGGCATTTGAGTCCATCAATTTCGATTTCATTCTCGGCCTGCCGCACCAGTCCTGCGCAACCTTGCAGGAGACGTTGCAGACTGCGATCGACCTGCAGCCGGACCGGGTTGCGCTGTATAACTACGCGCATCTGCCCGAACGTTTCAAGCCACAGCGCCGGATCGAGCCGGCTGCCTTGCCGAGCCTCGATGAGAAGATCGCCATGCAGGCGCTGGCTGTGCAGATGTTCACGCAGGCCGGTTATGAGCATATCGGCATGGATCACTTTGCCCTGCCCACCGACGAACTGGCAGTGGCGCTGAGGCAAGGGCGTCTGCACCGCAATTTTCAGGGGTACACCACTTTGCCGGATGCCGATCTTCTGGGGTTTGGTGTGTCAGCCATCAGCCGTGTCGGTCCTGTTTTCGTGCAGAATGACCGTGATCTGGAAAGCTATCAGGATCTGGTGGAGCAGGGGCGTCTGCCCGTGATGCGCGGGCATGTGTCTACCCGGGAAGACCTGCTGCGCCAGCGCATCATCATGGCGCTAATGTGTCAGGGATATGTAGATTTCGAGTCGGTCGAAACCGAGTTTCTGATCGATTTCCGGCGACATTTTGCAGCCGAGTTGCAGAGGCTTGCGCCGTATGTTCAACAGGGACATCTCGTGGATAGCGGCGATGCGCTGGAGCTCACATTGACCGGTTGGTATGTGGTGCGCAACATCGCGATGGTGTTTGACAGTTATCTGACGGCCGATCGCCTGCATGCTGCGTATTCGAGGGTGCTGTAGGTGTTTGCCGGTCTGTTTTTGTCAGCAGCCCTGTTGGGCTTGGTCGGTGGCATACACTGTGTGGGCATGTGCGGCGCAGTTGGCGGTGCCTTGTGCGGTGGCGCAACGAAACCGGCGTTCCGCTGGTGGAATGTGGCACGGCTTGCGTCATATGCCGTTGCGGGCGCTGCGGTGGGGGGCGGTGCGCAAGGCGTGCTGACCATGGCGGCTCGCTGGCCTGCCGTGCAGGCTGCATGGGTCATGCTGCAGTTTGCGGCGCTGGCCGTGGCGCTGGTCATGCTGTTTGCGCCCCGGGCGGCGGGGTGGAGCGGCCTGGCGGGCAACACCGGCTGGATGCCTGTGACGCTGTGGCACGTCGCGCAGATGGGCAATCGGCAACCCTTGCAGGGTGCTGCGCAGGTGCAGCCGCTTTTCAGGGGGCGTTCCATGTCTTCCGAATGGGGTGTCTTCACCGGCCTGTTGTGGGCGGGGTTTCCCTGTGGCCTGCTGCACGGAGCGCTGTTGATGGCATGGATGAGCGGATCGGCGGCAGCCGGTGCGCTTGTCATGGTGCTGTTTGGCTCGGCCAGCGCGGCGTGGCTGCTGGGCGGGGCGGGTTTGATGAAACGCCTGAAGGCATCGGGGCTGTGGACGGAAACCCGGCTGCGGCGCTTGACCGGCGCGGTGCTGCTGCTGTCGTGGCTTGCCATGGCGGTCGGGATGGCGGGGGAGTTTTGGGCCCGCAACGGCCTGATCGGTCTCCAGGGGGGCTTCTGCCTGCCAGTCCGTTAGATATCCCCAACCCAGTGGTTTTTGAGCATCACTGCCTCGATCTGGAGTGTTGGTTCGGGCATCCCCCGCCTGTCATCCTGCTGTAAAATATCGGGTTTCCATACACGCTGCCCCGCGAGACACACATGAGCCTGTTCAACGCCGTTACCCTGGCCCCCGCCGACCCCATCTTGGGCCTCAATGAGCAATTTAACGCAGATGCCCGTACCGACAAGGTTAACCTCGCCGTGGGCGTGTACTACGACGCCAATGGCAAGTTGCCCCTGCTGGAGTGTGTCAAGGCAGCCGAACAACAGATGATGTCGCCCCCCACTGCGCGCGGCTACCAGCCCATCGACGGTATCGCCGCCTACAACAAGGCCGTTCAGGGTCTCGTGTTTGGGGAAAACTCCGAGGCCGTGACCGGCGGACGTATCGCCACCGTGCAGTCCATCGGCGGCACAGGCGCACTGAAAATCGGCGCCGACTTCCTCAAAACCCTGTACCCCAACGCCACGGTATTGGTCAGCGATCCTACGTGGGACAACCACCGATCACTGTTCCAGAACGCAGGGTTCACGGTGTCCACATACCCCTATTACGACGAAGCGCGCCGTGCCTTCAATTTTGAGGGCATGCTGGCGGGCCTGTCCCAGGCTGCGGCCGGCAGCATCGTGGTGCTGCATGCCTGCTGTCACAACCCCACCGGTTACGACCTGAGCAATGCCCAGTGGGCGCAGGTCATCGAAGTGGTCAAGTCCCGCGGTCTGGTGCCTTTCCTGGACATGGCGTATCAGGGCTTTGGTGCCGGCATCCGCGAAGACGGTGCAGTGGTCGACCAGTTCATCGCAGCCGGTCTGCAGTTCTTCGTGTCCACATCGTTCTCCAAGAACTTCTCGCTGTATGGCGAGCGTGTGGGTGCATTGTCTGTGGTGTGTGCCGACAAGGACGAATGCAAGCGCGTGCTGTCACAACTGAAAATCCGCGTTCGCACCAATTACTCCAACCCGCCCACCCATGGCGCCAAGATCATTTCCATCGTTCTGGGCGACCCCGCGCTGCGCGCGCAGTGGGAGCAGGAATTGGCGGGCATGCGTGTCCGTATCCGCGAAATGCGGACTGCTCTGGTCGAAAAAGCCAAGGCGGCTGGCGTCACCCAAGACCTGTCGTACATCACCGAACAGCGCGGCATGTTTAGCTATTCGGGCATGAGCAAAGAGCAGATGCAGCGTTTGCGTAGCGAGTTTGGCATTTATGGTGTCGACTCGGGTCGCATCTGCGTGGCTGCGCTCAACCCGAAAAACATTGATGCGGTGGCTGCGGCCATTGCGACGGTAACGCGCTAAGTACGGGGTTTCTGAGTGCTCGGTTTCAGAGTGCTCAGCCTCTGAGAAACTCAGCCCACACTGACTGGCCGGCATCGTTCATGGTTTTGACCGTCTTGAAAAAGCGGTGTCGGTTGGTTTCTTCTATCCATTCGTTCGGCAGCAGCGGGTCATAGACGATGTGCCGTATGGCTGCTGCGCCCAGGTGCCAGCTTTCTTTGGCGGCCTGTTCCAGCGGCAGTGTTTCGCGTGTTTGCAGCCAGGTCTGCAGTTCTTGCGTTTGAGCCTTGTAGAGCGCGTTCAGTGCCGCGGCATTCCACAGTGTTTCAATTTCGTCTTGTGCATTCAGACTGATTCTGTCTGCTGTGCTCAGTACGGCATCCGGGTCCAGTCCCAAACCGTGCAGTCTAAACTTCAGCCGGTCGATGTCCGCCTCCAGATTATCGGGGCGTATCCATAAACCCTCTCGCAGTTGGCGAAATCCGCCCAAGGTCAATGCCTTTTCTCGGGCCTTGATCTGTTGGCGATCGCTACGCGGCAGGTGACCTGTGACCATCAGCAGGTAGTGCCCGTTCCACTTGCGAAGGCGTTTTTCGGCCATCTTCCATCGGGATGCTTCATCGCCGAGCGCTCGGGCGCGTATGCCCATTTGGTACACGCCGCGATCGGGGCTGTCGATGAGCCCTTCGGATTGGAGGCGGGCGAGCGTGACGCGGATGCTGTTGGATTGGATGTCAAAGACGCTGCCAGCGCGGATGAGGGCGGCGACATCGAGCTGGCCGCCTTCAGAGGCGAACAGCAAGCCGAGAATCAGGTCTTTGGGGCGGAGTTTTGGGGTGTCGGTCATCGGCACATTATCAATCAAAACAGTATGTGCTGGCGTTGCGGAGACTGTGGCGCGTTTTGAGCGTCCGTCGATGTTCCGGCTAGTGCGTAGGAGGGTTTGAGTGCGGTTCATCTTGGGCGTCCGGATTCGCTCCGGCGGTTCTCCCGCAAAAATTGCCCCTCAGCGTTAGCATTCTCCGAGCCCCGTCTTCGCGGGGCCTCGGTCCTTCGCGGATCGGCGCTCCAAGCGCCAGTGCGCCTTCTGAGTCGTCCACCTACGCCGCAGCAACTGCCAGCGTCATTACTTCGCCATAACCCGCCGCCGGCGTCACCAAGCCCTTCTGACGCAGCATGGCATGCATCCGCTTCAAGCGGTAACACGGCACTGACGCCATCAGATGATGTTCCGTATGGTAGTTCACGTAGTGCGGTGCCACCGTGATTCGTGCCAGCCAGTTGGCCAGCGTGGTGCGCGTATTCAAGAATACATCTGCCGTACGCTGCATGCAGCCATGCTCCGCAATCGAACGGATACGCAGAAACAGTTGCAGCGGACTGACGTAAGCCAACACCCAGAAAGCGTACAGCCACGCATGGCCCGTTGCCCACAGCATGCCGAACAAGGCGGCGTTGGTCAGCAGCATGCCTGCGCTGTTACCAAGCAGGGTGGCGAGTTTGTTCCATGGCGTGCGACCCTGTTGCGGCAGACGCTCAATGTCGTTGGCTACCGTCCAGCGGATCAGCCCCATGTCCATCATGATGAGTCCGATGATCGCCTTCAGTCCTGTGTATCCTACGATATCGCGCGCGAATTTTCGCATCAGCGACTTTTTGCTGATCGGAAAGTCCTTGTGCAGTGTGATATCCGGATCGCTGTCGCTGCCGGTATGGATGTGATGCTGAATGTGATGCTTGCGGTATTTGCTGACGTTCTGCCAGACCGGGCGGGCGCACAGCCAATCAACCAGTATCTCATTGGTCCAACGCGATCTGAACAGCGTGCCATGCGCCCCTTCATGCTGAAGAATGGCCAGCCCCAACTGTCGACCTGCAATCAGCAGGGTGCCGATCAACAACACCAAGGGATGCGGATACAGAGCCATGGCGGTAAAGCAAGCAGCGATCGCAAGCCAGTTGCTTCCTACAGACCATGCGCCTTGCAGGTCGGAGCGTTGAGTTAACTCTGCGATCTCCGCCTGCGAAAAAATATCGGCAATGCGCCGGGGTTTGTGGGATGCGGCGGCAGAGGCGAACGTTGCAGATGTTGCGGACATGTGTGTGGCTTTGTCATGTTAGCTAGATTAGATCCTATATTACATAATTTTTATTTTCAAGATAAATTTGTAATATTTAATGCGTTTGCTATCGGGTCTCTGCGTTATCCGAATGATCTGATGAAAACTTGCAGTACACTCTCTCACGTTCATTCAACACGGCGGTATCAACCGCTTAATCACGGAGACGTTTCATGGCACCCGCACTTCAGATGCTTCTGGGTTTTGTATTGCTCACCCTCTTGCTGGTTACTTTCTATGTAGGCTACCGCGTGATGCTGGTACTCAGCCTGAAAGTGGCTGCCAACGCATGGCCACGCGCCGGAGTGCAACATGAAGACCCGGCCATTATCACCCGCGCCCAGCATGCTCACATGAACTGCGTAGAAAATCTGCCTGTGGTCGGTGGCATCGTGTGTGTGGCCTGCGCCATGGACAAGCTTGAACTGAGAAGTGGCTCGGTTTATTTGAACAGATTTACCCCGATAGATAAGTGCCATGGGGCGGGTTGAGAACGGTGCAGAGTTGTCCATCATCGGCGGTCGTGGTCAGTTCATAGACCACGAATGGCCGACGATGTGGTCAACTCGGGGCGCACCGGAAATTTCATCTTACGCCGCTTCTTTCAAAGACAGCAAACTAGACTGCCAAACCTGTTCTGG
>SXGQ01339631.1_pt1 | contig 10497 bp, 10 predicted proteins | sample 3178371 | NCBI WGS metagenome assembly SXGQ01 (sample SAMN11356859, study PRJNA531348) | freshwater metagenome | isolation source: freshwater sample F1-20 | place: China: Fuxian Lake, Yuxi | collected 2017-12-25 | reverse complement strand
GATGTCTTGAATGAAATGGCCAGCATGGAGGCCTAGACTCGTCACAATGCCTGCAACTTCAACAGGATACTCACTTGCAGAGATCTGTGAAGCGTCGTAAGCATTATCGACAATGGCTTCAAAGCCAAGATACTTCGCCATGCGATTGCGGTTGAGTGGCCAACTTGTCCCGTTCAGCACATTTGTGCCCATCGGTGAGCGGTCCACTCGAACATAGGTCTGGCGAATGCGTTGCGCATCCCTTGAAAAGCCGGCAGCATGCCCGAGCCATACATGACCCAGGCTGTTGGGCTGCGCGGGCACACCATTTGTATAATTTGGAACGATTGTCTGCATATGCTTCTCAGACATCGCAACCAGCGTTTCGGACATCATCGCAAGATGTTCTGCCAGTTCGAGCAGATTGTCACGCATGATCGCTGCCCGGTAGGTTGCAAACATATCCTGGCTTGAACGGCCGGCATGAAGCAGGCTAGCGTCGTAGTCCGACGCACGAATCAACAGTGGTTCAAACTCGATAACCCTAGATGGCCTTGCCGCACCTGGCTTTGAACCATCTTCTAGAACTTTTACCAGACCTGCGGCTATCTTTCCTGCCTTGGCTGGGTCAAGCAAACCCTCGTCAACATTGATCACCAGCGAAGCTTTGTTGATTTCCCCTAACCAATAGAACTGGTCTCGCTTGACACTTTGCTGAGCGCTCGGCTGTAGGTTTTGTTGTCCACCTTGTTGAGCACCAACAGCATGATTCAAAACGAGAAACATACAAGCAACATACGCTTTAGATCTAAATTGCATTGCACTTATTTCCTGAAAATAACGTGAGTAAAGTCAAGCAAGTTTGACAGATGCGGCCTTAGGCCATGTGAAACAACATCACCAGATATTGCAGACCCTACCGATTAAGCGAAGGCATGGATCCATTAAGCCCCATCAGTGCGGTCAAATTTTATGGACTTACATCTTGTTACAGTGGATCATTAGCTTGTGATCGACTTGTTAGTTCCCAAAGAGATGTTGTCGACTCAACGCCTGAGCCTGCTAAAGGCCTGGCGTTCCATGAGCGACCTCGAGGCCGAATTATTTCCGGTCGGGATGAGCTTGCTTGGTCGTCAAATTGTTTGGGAGCTGGTTCGGGCACACTGGCAAGATGAACGCCTCTCAGTCAAGTCACTAACCCTCGCTGTCGGCGGTTCTGAAAATGGTACCCGCCGTCATCTGCAACGACTTGAGCAGGAGGGTTTGCTACTTATTCGAAAGGGACGACGCGATCGACGATCGCTTGAGTTGAGCCCCTCACCGCGGTTACTTGAAGCGATCGATCGACTTCTCGATGCGCTTGAGAGCGCTATCCAAGGTTCAAAATATCGACAAGAGTTCAGTCGATCATGATGATATCCCCAGCCGGTCCCAAGTTGCCGCCAGTGCTCGAATTTATCCAAACGCGTCAAAAGTTTTGCCAACTCGCGCTCGATGTCGTGGCCCCAACAAAGATTGCTGACGGCGATGAATCCCAATGCTTTATGAACGCTTATCGAGGGTCATCCGCCCACCAATGCACGATGTGCAGCGGTTGGCTCGCTACACCTTTGCAGCGAGGTACTGCTTTCCAGTTCACCCAACATTGGTGGAACTTTGATCAGAACGCTTATCGTTATATCGACCACTCACCTGCCATCGAAGAAAACGCGGTTTATATTCTCGACCAAGATCTTGCGCAATTTGCCTTAGTCCATAACGATCGACTGACGAGTTGTGTGGCACGTTCGCTTGTCCTTGAGCAAGGGCAATTTTTTGCGATCGAAACGATCGAATCAAGCTATCAATTCAAACCGCTGGATGACTTGTCGACCGAAACCTTGTTTGAACCGTACTTGCTAAGCTAGCCTCGTCTAAGTGGACTAGCCTGGCATCGAAAGCTAGAACTACCAACTCACCTCACGATCGGCTGTGGCGCTGATTTTGTGGACCGATAAATCAGCGCCCTCATATTCTTCTTCAGCGCTCAGTTTTAGTCCGAGGGTGAGTTTAAGCGTTCCATAAACAACGAATCCACCGATCAAAGCCCAGGCAATGCCTATAACGGTTCCGATGCATTGCCCTGCCAGGCTCACACCACCCATACCACCAAATGCCTTACTGCCAAAAATACCCGCAGCAATCCCGCCCCAGGCGCCGCACAAGCCATGCAAAGGCCATACCCCAAGGACATCGTCAATCTTCCAACGATTTTGCGTAAGTGTGAACATCTGAACGAAAAGCGCACCGGCAACCGCACCCACAATCAACGCACCTATCGGATGCATCAAGTCGGATCCGGCACAGACCGCAACCAAGCCGGCTAAGGGGCCATTATGTACAAAACCTGGATCGTTCTTGCCAAATAACAATGCTGCGAGCGTCCCTCCAACCATGGCCATCAGGGAATTCACAGCGACCAGGCCTGAGATTTTCTCGAGCGTTTGTGCACTTATAACATTAAAGCCAAACCATCCGACCACCAGGATCCATGCACCGAGCGCAAGGAATGGAATGCTCGAGGGCGGGTGTGCCGAGACGGCGCCATCTTTTCGGTAACGGTTATAGCGAGCTCCGAGCAAGATAACCGCTGGCAATGCAATCCAACCCCCCATGGCGTGGACCACGACCGATCCCGCAAAATCGTGAAAATGCTCCCCGGTCGTGGCCTTGATCCAAGCTTGCACGCCAAAGCGCTCGTTCCAGGCTATGCCTTCAAAAATAGGGTAAACCAAGCCCACAATCAGGGCTGTGGCGATCAATTGGGGCCAGAACTTAGCGCGCTCGGCGATACCCCCGGAAACGATGGCAGGAATCGCAGCGGCAAAAGTCAATAAGAAAAAGAATTTGACCAGCTCGTAGCCATTTTTCTGTGCCAGCTCTTCAGCGCCGACAAAAAAGCTAGTACCGTAGGCCAGCGTATAGCCAACGGTAAAATAAACCACCGTAGATAGCGCAAAGTCCACCAAGATTTTCACGAGGGCGTTTACCTGATTTTTCTTTCGGACTGTGCCAAGCTCCAGGAAAGCAAAGCCCGCGTGCATCGCGAGTACCATGATGCCACCCAACAAGATAAAGAGCGCATCGGCGCCCTGTTTTAGTGCGTCCATGTTCAAATTTAGGAAATATGTTTATAAAAGGTGCGTTTCACCGCTTCGGATCGTTATGCACCAGCACCATGCAACTTTGGTGCCCAAGATGATGCAAAGTACGGCGAGCAGAGGCGATGGCGCTTAAATCAACGATTTACAAAGCTGAGATGTCGATTGCCGACATCGATCATGCGCATTACGAAAACCATGCCTTAACGATCGCGAGGCACCCGAGCGAAACAGAGCTACGCATGATGGTTCGCGTGCTTGCTTTCGCGATCAATGCACACCAAGTGCAAAGCCTTTGCGGCGGCGATGGTGCGATCGGGTTTGGCGCTGGCCTGTCTAGCGCCGAGGAACCTGACCTGTGGGTCAAGGACTTCCAAGGATTGATCAAACTTTGGGTCGACGTCGGCCAACCTGAAGAAAAACCGATCGCAAGGGCTTGCCAGCGTGCAGAACTTGTTCAGATTTATTGCTTTAGCCAGGCTGCAGACCCGTGGTGGAAGCGCATCGAACCCAAACTTAATCGATCATCGAGGCTACAAGTGTTTCGGATCGCACCTGAGGGGGCAGAAGCATTGAGCCATATGGCGCAACGGCAAATGCACTTACAGGCAACAATTCAAGATGCAGCGATTAGCCTCAGTAGCGACAAGGATCATTTAACGATCCCTATCGAACGACTGCGATAGTGAACCTACGGCATGCGGATTGCTCTGATCATCACGACTTATAACCGGCCTGAAGCACTTGAAGCCGTGCTTGATGCATATAGCTGTCAGATCGATCCATCATTTGAAATACTGATTGCCGATGACGGTTCGAGTCGCAGCACGAAGGACTTGATCGATCACTATAAAGAACGGTTCAGTTTTGGCTTGCAGCATGTGTGGCATGAAGATCGAGGGTTTCGAGCTGCAGCCATACGCAATCGTGCAAGCCTCTTAACCGAAGCTGACTATCTCATTTTTACCGACGGGGACTGCATACCCGATATTCATTTTGTCTCCTCCCATCGCGCCTTGGCTAAGGCCAATCGGTTTGTTGCTGGAAACCGAATTTTGCTCAGCAAGTCCTTTACCGAACAAGTCTTATCGCAGTCATTGAAGCTTCATCGTTGGTCTTACAGGCATTGGCTTCATGCACGCTTTAAAGGCGACATAAACCGCCTGCTGCCCATGTTAAGAATCGATGGTCTAAGCAGGCTCAGAGATCTTCAACCCATGCGCTGGCAAGGTGTTAAAACATGCAATCTTGCGATTTGGCGCAAGGATTTTTTGGCTGTCAATGGCTTTGACGAGTCCTACGAAGGCTGGGGCATGGAGGACTCCGATTTGGTGATCCGATTATTGCGGCAAGGATGTCGTCATCGAAGCGCACGCTTCATGGCTTGTTTGTTTCACTTGTGGCATGAGGAAAACGATCGCAGCTCGCTCGCCCAAAACCAAGCGCGACTAAGCAAGCTTCTCTCGGAGCAGGGCATCAAGGCCTTGCGAGGTCTGGACCAATACCTTTGAGCTGTTGGTTTTGAGCCTATGTCGATGAATCTTCGCAACCATGCCGATAAGGCAAACACGATGCAACAACGTGCTAATTACCAAAACCTTTCAGATTATGACTATCAACTGCCCGAGTCACTCATCGCCCAACGGCCCACGGAAAACCGCAGCGATTCGCGCCTACTTGTGCTTGATGAAGGCTCAAGGATCCATGATCATCGCTTTAAGCACCTACCGCAATGGCTCAAGCCTGGCGATCTCATAGTTGTAAATAATAGCTCGGTACTCAAGGCGCGACTGATAGCACGAAAGCCGAGCGGCGGTGCTGCCGAGGTGCTTATCGAGCGCGTGATCGCGCCCAATCGAGCGCTTGCCATGATCGGCAGCAACAAACGGCTTAAGATCGATCAAACGCTGAATATCCTCAGTAAACAGGGAGCCACTGTTGCACAGGCCTCGATCAAAGAGCGACATGATTCGCTATTTGTTTTAGACTTTAATCATGACCCATTTGTACTGATGCAAGACCACGGTGTATTACCCTTGCCCCCTTATATTGCAAGCCAGGCCGATCGCGATGATGCGACCCGCTATCAAACGATTTACGGGCAAATACCTGGCTCGGTAGCAGCACCAACTGCTGGACTCCACTTTGATCAACCGATGATCGATCAACTCCTTAGCATTGGGGTTGAGATAGCAAGTGTCACCTTACATGTTGGCCTTGGTACTTTTTTGCCTGTCCGAGTCGAAGACATTCAAAAGCATCGTATGCATGCCGAGCATTACGCACTAAGCGAAGATTGTGCGCAAGCCATTTCCAAAGCCCGCCAACGCGGCGGGCGAGTCATTGCGGTCGGTACCACAGCGCTTCGAACGCTTGAGAGTTGCGCCGACCCTACAACTGCGGGCCATGTTTTGGCGCAACAAGGCGAGACCCGGCTTTTCATACGACCTGGCTTTCGCTTTAAGGTTTGTGACGCTTTGATCACTAACTTTCACCTGCCCAAGTCAACCTTATTGATGCTTGTCAGTGCTTTTGCCGGCTTTGAGGCAATTCGTAAAGCCTATGCCCACGCCATTGATAAACAATATCGTTTCTTTAGTTATGGCGATGCGTGTTTGTTTTTCTCCAGCGAAGGAACCGATTTGCGATGAAGCTCGAATTTAGCTTAAGCCACCAAGACGGCCTTGCCCGTCGGGGGCAGCTTCGCCTCCAACACGGTGACGTTCAGACACCTATTTTCATGCCCGTTGGAACCTACGGGGCCGTCAAGGGCATGTCACCGGCAACGCTTCGAGATGTAAATGCCCAAATTATCCTCGGTAACACGTTTCACTTGTGGCTGCGTCCAGGCACTGAGGTCATCAAAAAGCTTGGGGGGTTACATGGCTTTAACGCTTGGAACGGTCCAATTCTCACCGACTCTGGCGGCTTTCAGGTATGGAGTCTGGCTGAGCTTCGCAATATTTCCGAAGAAGGGGTGCGCTTTGCATCGCCAATCAATGGTGACCGCCTATTTCTAACGCCAGAAGAGTCGATGAGGATTCAGACCGATCTAAACTCAGATATTGTTATGATTTTCGACGAATGTACGCCTTATGAAATCAAAGGTCGTGTCATTCAAAAGGATGAAGCTGCAACCTCAATGCAGCGATCGCTACGTTGGGCCAAACGCTCACAGGCAGCCTTTGAAGCGCTTGCAAATCCCAATGCGCTTTTTGGCATTGTGCAAGGCGGTATGCACGAAGACCTGCGCCTTGAAAGTCTTCAGGCACTTGCTGACATGGGCTTTCATGGCTATGCCATCGGTGGTCTCTCGGTGGGCGAACCCAAAGAGGACATGCAGCGTGTTTTAGCCTACACAGCACCAAAACTGCCACAAGATAAGCCGCGCTACTTGATGGGTGTCGGTACGCCCGAGGACTTAGTCGAAGGGGTGCATCAAGGTGTGGACATGTTTGATTGCGTGATGCCCACACGCAACGCCCGCAATGGGAGTCTGTTTACCCGCCGCGGCGATTTGCGACTACGCAACGCTCGCTTTAAAAGCGACGAAAAACCGATCGATCCGGGATGCGCTTGCTATTGCTGTCAACATTTTTCTCGAGCCTATGTGCATCATCTACAACGGGTCGACGAGATGCTTGGGGCCCAATTGGCCACGATTCACAACTTGCACTTTTACCTCGACATCATGCGGCAAATGCGAGAGGCGATCGAGGCTGCTCGCTTTGAGGATTGGCGGCGCGACTTTCTTGCTGTAAGACTTGAGGGTGTTTAACAGCCTCGGCGCCTGCCCCGGATATACTTAAGGGTTTTTTACGCTCCTTGACTTCGAACGGGCTTACGCTCGTTTAATTGGGAGTGTTTTCGCTTGTTTGACCCTTGGAGTTGAATGATGTGGATTTCGAATGCCTACGCGCAAGCCGCAGGAGCGGCAAGTTTCGAGCAACAGCTCATGGGATTTCTGCCCATTATCTTAATGTTTGTGGTGCTCTACTTTTTGATGATCCGCCCACAAATGAAGCGCAACAAGGAGCATCGTCAAATGATTGAAGCGCTGAAAAAAGGCGATGAAGTCATCACGGCGGGCGGCCTCGTTGCCAAAGTCACCAAAGTGGGTGAAGCCTATGTGAGCATTGAAGTGGCCAAGCACGGCGAACAAAGCGTCGAGATGCATGTGCAAAAGCAAGCCGTCACTGCCTTATTACCCGTTGGTACGATCAAGTCCATTTAATGCTTTGCTCGCTCTAAAGCAAGCTCGCTAGAAAGCGCGCCCCCATGAACCGTTATCCCCTTTGGAAGTATGTACTCATGGGCCTTGCATTCACGCTGGGCTTGCTCTACACCCTGCCAAACTTTTTTGGCGAGGCGCCAGCTGTTCAAGTATCGCCAGGGAAGGCCACCGTCAAGCTTGGCAGCGAAATGCCCGATCGCATTCGCCAAGTACTCAGCCAGGCTGGCGTGCAAGAGCGCGGGCTTTTCGTAGAGCCCAATTCGATCCGTGTCAGGCTTGCCGATACCGATCAGCAACTCAAGGCTAAGGACGCACTTCAACGCAGCTTAAACCCCGAAGCAAGTGATCCCGCCTATGTGGTTGCCCTTAATCTCTTATCGGCGTCTCCGCGCTGGCTTAGCGAACTTCGCGCCTTACCGATGTATTTAGGACTGGACCTGCGTGGAGGCGTGCACTTTTTGCTGCAAGTCGATTTAAAGCAGGCGGCAATTAAGCGATACGACGCGTTTGCAGGTGATGTTCGAAGCTTATTGCGCGATAAAAATATCCGCCATGCGGGCATTAGCCGTGAGGCTGAATCGATCCGCGTCAACTTTCGTGATGTTGAGACGCGAAGCAAATCGCTTGCGTTATTGCGCGATAGCCTGGTTGATATCGACTGGGTGGAGCTTGGCGAGGCTGAGTCGCTGAGTCTTGTTGGCAAGCTCAAGCCCGAAGCCGAAAAAAGGGCGATGGAAAATGCGCTCAAGCAAAACATCAGCACCTTGAATAACCGGATCAACGAGCTCGGTGTAGCCGAACCCATCATCGCCCAGCAGGGTACCGAACGGGTTGTTGTGCAGCTCCCCGGTGTACAGGACACGGCAAAGGCTAAAGATATTCTCGGACGCACCGCCACCCTTGAGATTCGCATGGTTTGCGACTCACCTGAGGAAGTTTCAGCAATAAGCGCGGGTACCGTCCCCTTTGGATGCGAGCGTTACCTTGAGCGCGGTGGTGTTCCGGTCATGGTGCGAAAACAAGTGATCCTGACCGGCGATAACCTCACCGATGCGCAAGCAGGCTTTGATTCAAATACCCAGGAGCCCGCAGTACACCTAAGTCTTGATGCCAAAGGGGCGCGAATTTTTCGCGATATAACCCGTGAAAACGTCGGCAGGCGTATGGCTATTTTGCTCGTCGAAAAGGGCAAGGGTGAAGTCGTCACTGCCCCAGTGATTCGCACCGAGATCGGCGGCGGCCGTGTGCAGATTTCGGGGCGGATGACCACTGAAGAAGCCAACGATGTGGCTTTGCTTTTGCGTGCTGGGTCGCTGGCAGCACCGATGGAAATCATCGAAGAGCGAACAATCGGACCGTCCTTGGGCGCTGAAAACATCAGCAAAGGTTTTAATTCAACCATATGGGGCTTTCTTGCAGTGACCGCCTTCATGGTGATTTACTACATGCTCTTTGGGGTAATTTCCTCAATCGCACTTGCCACGAACTTGTTATTGCTTGTGGCTGTTTTATCGATGCTACAAGCAACACTGACCTTGCCAGGTATCGCAGCCATCGCGCTCACACTCGGCATGGCGATCGACGCTAATGTGCTTATCAACGAGCGCATTCGCGAAGAATTGCGCAACGGCGCTTCGCCTCAGGCCGCAATCAGTGCTGGCTACGACAGAGCATGGGACACCATCCTGGACTCCAATATCACCACGCTTATTGCGGGGGTTGCCTTATTGGTCTTTGGCTCTGGGCCCGTCAGAGGATTTGCGGTTGTCCATTGCCTGGGCATACTCACCTCGATGTTTTCAGCAGTCTTTTTCTCCCGCGGCCTCGTTGCTGCATGGTATGGCTCGAGGCGCAAACTCGCCAAACTTTCGATTGGCTAAGGCAGATAAGGCAAAAGCATGGAATTTTTCAGACTAAAGCGCGATATACCCTTCATGCGGCATGCGCTGATCTTTAATCTGATCTCCTTTGCCACCTTCGCTATTGCAGTATTTTTCCTTGCAACGCGCGGCCTTCATCTGTCGATTGAATTTACCGGTGGTACGGTGATTGAGGTGAGCCATGCGCAAGCGCCCGAGCTCGAAAAGATCCGGGACGCTGTCGGAAAGCTCGGTTACGCCGAGGCGCAGGTGCAAAACTTTGGCTCATCGCGTGACGTACTGATCCGTTTGCCTCTCGCCAAGGGCGAAAACGCAGGCCAGCAAAGCGAGAAGGCGATGGCAGCGGTTAAGAGCGTCGACCCTCAAGCGCAGTTACGACGGGTCGAATTTGTTGGGCCACAGGTTGGTAGTGAACTCGCTGCCGATGGCGCCATGGCGTTGCTCTTTGTTGTGATCGGGATCATGATTTACCTTGCCATTCGATTTGAATGGAAGTTTGCTGTTGCCGCCATCGTGGCCAACTTACACGACGTGGTCATTATTCTTGGCTTTTTTGCAGCGTTTCAATGGGAGTTCAGCCTTGCTGTTTTGGCTGCCGTACTCGCCGTGTTGGGGTACTCGGTCAACGAATCGGTGGTGATTTTTGATCGTATCCGTGAAAACTTTAGAAAAATGCGTAAAGCTTCGCCTCGCGAAGTGATTGATAACGCGATCACCTCCACAGCTTCGCGCACCATCATCACCCATTTAAGCACTGAGATGATGGTTGTATCGATGCTGATTTTTGGTGGGCCTGCCTTGTTTTACTTTGCGCTTGCACTGACGATTGGCATCGTCTTTGGCATTTACTCTTCGGTATTTGTCGCTGCTGCCATGGCCATGTGGCTTGGCATAAAACGCGAAGATCTGGTGAAGCCCGTCAAGAAGAAAGACGACGAGTTTGAGCTTGTTCCTTAATGTTTGAGCTTGTTCCTTAATGCTTAAGTGCTCAAACTCTGCGCGCTAGTACTTCGGCCATACCGGTATAACTTGCAGGACTTAACGCAAGCAAGCGAGTCTTCTCAGACTCAGGAATAGCCAAACCCGCTATGAAGTCTTGAATGTCTTTGGCACTCAAGCGTTTACCCCGGGTGAGTTCTTTTAATTGCTCGTAGGCCTGATCCACACCCCAGCGGCGCATGACGGTTTGGATCGGTTCGGCCAGCACCTCCCAGTTCGCCTCTAAGTCAAGTTCAAGCTTTCGTTGATCGACCTCGAGTTTATC
>SXGQ01159496.1_pt1 | contig 10497 bp, 16 predicted proteins | sample 3178371 | NCBI WGS metagenome assembly SXGQ01 (sample SAMN11356859, study PRJNA531348) | freshwater metagenome | isolation source: freshwater sample F1-20 | place: China: Fuxian Lake, Yuxi | collected 2017-12-25 | reverse complement strand
CGGGAGTTTCGTCAGACACGGAAGGGGCAAACACGATGAGGACTGACGAGGCAGACTTCATCCTCACGGGTGAATCAACCAGTGCGCGTGTGGCCTTTCGTGAAGCCATGCGGTCACTTGGACTACGGACTCCAGAACTCACGGTTCCATACACACGGAACGTGGACATCCCGATTCCCGAGGAGTTCAAGGAAGAAGTCGAAGAACGTGTTCATGGGATTCTCGAATCGTTGCGGGCCGGACGTGTCTACCGAGGAAAAGACAGCATCAGCCGCATGAAGAAGATCAACCCAAGTCACGGCATCGGGTCTGCCGTCGCGGCAGCGTGGGCGCGAAACCAAGTGTCCCTGGTCATGCGGAACAGGCTGCAGAACAACGCAAGACCGACTGTGAAGTTCATCCACACGGGTGAAAATACTCCGCTGCTCAGGACCGAGTTCTCGATTCGGAGTTCTCACATCAAGATCAAAGGTCTGAAAGCACGAGACATTGAGTCTGCGTATCGGTTCGCTGACAGGCGTTACATCATCGACGGCAACGAGTTCCGAGCCATCGCACTCGACCTCGACGGCAACACGCGGCGAGGGATGGAAGGCGTTCGGCACGGGGTGGATGACACCATCATGGGCAGCATGCTGCTATTTGGTTTTGACAATAAAACAATGGAGTTTCGTCGGGGTCACGCGAAGGTGTACGTCACTTGTCATAGACCCCCAGTTGTGATATACTGTAGGGACATCGGGGCAGTACCGCCCTGATGAGCGCAAGACAGGAGGAAGGAATGAGTGTTGTGACCGTGGCAATCCAGCGCACGCAAGACCGTACCCAGTTCCGTGTCGTCATCACCCACAACGACAAGGAGGAGGTCCAGGGGTTCTTGATTCGGGACTGTCAGTCGTTTGATGAAGCGCACCAGGTCTCACAGGCAGCCGTACTCAAGGGTCGGGCGTCGTTCCACGATGACGTCATCGACAACTGGGTCAACATCTGCCCGACCCAGTGCTGCTTCCGTAATGCGTTCAACGGCATCGACAAGATGGTGCAGGCGTAGGGGGATAACATGTCGAACATCGTTAAAGTTCAGAGCAACCTGGCACGTAACGAGAAGGAAAAGGTTCGATTTCCGATCCGTCTGGAGGACACCGCCGAGCACCTTTGGTCGGAACTTCGGTTCACTGAGGATGAACAGGAATCATGGATCGACGTGGGAGTTATCTACCCGTACATCGCGGATCAGTTCCGGCTATCCCGTATGCAACCTTCTGACTTTGCTGCGGGTTCTTGGCTTCGATCTCTATGGGATGCTGAGAAGTATGTCGATTCCAAGATGAAGCACTGTCTTGAACAGTTCGTAGAGCAGCAAGTCAAAAAAGTGAACCCCAACTTCTACGTCGGACACCTGGGGTAACTCGTCATGTCGATCCCTATCATCGACCCAAAGGGCTTCTACCAAGAAGCCTATCGGGTGTACTTTCCCGACGAAGAACCAAAGGACGTGTTCACTCGGCGGCTCAACGAGCGAATGATGGAGGACGACTACCTCCAGATCATCACGCAAACAGGCACGGACAAGTGCTGGATCGCAGAAGTAGATGACCTGAATCCAGATCAGGCGTGCGATGCCCTCACCACGTTCTCCAAGTTCTTGGACAAGGAGGCGACTATCGAGTCCAGGGATTCAGATGGTGATGCTTTCCAGATTTCCTACCACGAAGATCGTGATGAGTATCTCTATGAGTATCTCAACAGGTTCCACATCGCCACGCGAGACCTCAAAGCACTGAGCAACGCGCTCAATGGACTCATGGATTCGATCGGGGATGATGACCTCGCTCTCAGTCGAATCCATACAGACAAACTCGCCACCGTTCTCAAGAAGATTGGGATCGTCCACCCCTGAAAGGAAGCCATGTCCATTGAGATCAAAGACAAAGAGAAGTGCTTTGCGGCTCTGCGTCAGTACCTCGAGAAGCGTGAAAGTAAGCCACAGGGCTACTACGACGGTATTCAGGAGTCTGAAGTCGCAAAGAAGTGCGACCTCGACCTCATCGCTAACCGAACAGCAGGAGGAAAAACAGGTACGATATACCTGGCGAAGCACGAGTATTACGAGATGGAAAGCGCGTGCTACGCACTCGACGCAGCCCGTGACTATCTCAACCCCGACGAGTACATCATCGTGACCTCGGATGAGGGAATCGACTACGAGATATGGCGGCACAAAGCAGGCGAGTACCTGTGGAATGAAGTGACCCAGATCAGCCTGCCTGAACGAATCGTTCCTCAGATCAACCACGCGATTGCTGGTGTGTCCGATGCCCTCGGCTCAGACGACGTTGCCCTTGCCCGTATTCACTTCAACACGTTGGCCGGGTGCCTGCTCGAAATCGGAATGATCCAGCCGTAGTAGCCAAGCAAGACCAGAAGCCCCATGATAACTGCCTCGCCGGAGGTGGTTGTCATGGGGCTTCTTTCGTTTCCTCACAGTTCATCGCTTGGTTCTGTCGCGCAGCAGGACATGAAGAGGTTGAACGATCTCATCAACGACAGCACACCAGACAACACAAAGCGTGCCTATCGGGCCGACCTCAAAGACTTCATCAGTTGGTGCGACCAGCGCAAGGTTCGGTCGCTGCCTGCTGACCATCAGACCGTTGCCCTGTACGTGTCCTCGTTGGTCGGTGCTGGGAAGAAGCCTGCGACCATCAAGCGTCGTCTCGCTGCCATTGGCAAAGCACACGAGTTGTCCGGGACCATGAACCCTTGCGCTCACCCGGTCGTGAAGGCTGCCGTGCGCGGTTATGTGATGAAGGTTGGGGCAAGGCCCACGCAGAAGAGTCCCATCACACAAACTGAAATCAAGAAGATCATTGCTGCCTGCGAGGGTGAGACGCTGTTCGAGTTACGCAACCGTGCGCTATTGCTCGTTGGTTTTGCTGGCGCGTTCCGTCGCTCCGAACTCGTGGCTCTGGACGTTACCGACCTTGAGTGGAGCGATGAAGGGGTCGCGCTCGTGACCCGCAGGGGGAAATCTGACCAGACGGGGCAGGGACACGTCCGAGCCATCCCGTTCGTCGGAGGTCCGACCTGTGCTGCCGTGGCTCTGGCTGAGTGGATCAACGCCGCAGAGATTGAGAGTGGGCCGGTGTTTCGGACTCTGACCCGAGGTGGGTCGGTTACACCACGGCGGCTTGATACAGGATCAGTGGCCCTCATCGTCAAGTCGATGGTCAAGGGGGCCGGGATGGACCCCGCGAAGTACGCAGCGCACAGCCTTCGTGCAGGCCACGTCACCGAGGCCCGTCGACAGGGGATCGCGGACAGCGACACGATGGCAACCACAGGTCACAAGCGGGTTGAGACGCTCGACATCTACGACCGTAGAAACAACCCGTTCCAACGAGGGAGTGCAGGTGCTGTGCTCTCAGGGAGTCCCAATGCCAAGACCAAACATGTTCGATGATCCTGTGCTTGCGGTTGTGCGGAGTTCGACGATCACGGGAATCACGATGCCTGAAATCTGGACCCAGTTACCCGCAGACATCACAGGAACCTTTGAGGTTCGAGGTCTCGCCAACGCGCTGCTCCGGCTCGTGACCAACGGAAAACTTGCACGTCGGTTCGAATACTACACCCCAGAGAACAGAGATTTCCCTGTTCGCCGGTATCGGTACTGGCTACCGAACTTGCTTCCCATCGAGTTCTACAAGGACGCGAACGTGCAGATTGGCGAGTAAAGAAGAAACAGAAAAGCCCGCCGGAATCAACCCGACGGGCTTTCTTGTGTCCGGAAACTATGGACTACTTCTTGCCCTTCGCCTTGACGCACCGCCCGCCCTTGGCGAGACGATAGCCCTTCATGACGCGGCCATTGGCCTTGAGGCAGAACTTCTTGGCAGAGGACTTACGAGCGCGACGCTTAGCCATGGGAATCTCCTTTGTCGAAAACGACAGGGGTGAAAGTTACTTACGCTTCCGACGGGACACCCGACGGGCGGACTTACGAGCAGGACGCTTGGACGAGGACTTCTTCGCCTTGCGACGACGACGCTTCATGGCACCCAGGTGCTCGCTCAACTCAGAGCCAGCGAGACCGTTGACTCCACGGCGGGTGCGTGCCCCAGGCATATCTTGGAAGGAGGTGTTGGAGACGGCATCGTCGACAAACTGGCGATCCGCCTCGGTCGCCTTGCTGAAGCCAGCGTAAACCGAGTTGATTCGAGCGGCCTCGATGATGTTCTTCGACAGGCGCACGTTGTAGCACACGTTGCGGTCGAGCTTGAGCCGTGCCTCACCGCCAGCACCTTCAGGCCCCAGGAACAGATAGTGCTGCTTTTCCTTCTGCCCTGTGATTGCGCTGCTCACATTGTCGATTGCACGAGTCGTGACGCCGGTATCGAGGAGGTGCAGCATCACGCGAGCAGCGTAACGGCCGCGCGCCGCGTCAATCTCAGAGGTTTGGCCCGAAACAGTCAGACCATCGCTAGACTTCCCCGTGATCAACTGGTGCGGGCAGACGTTGATGTACGAGTTGTCGTAGCCCTGACGCTTACCAACCACCAACCCGGCGATCTTGAGCTTTTCAGAGTCGGTCTCGACCGTGAAGTCGTTGACAGCATCGTCAGGCGTGTACTTGGCGCGCTTTCCAGCGACGAAGGACGCAACCACCTTCTCGATACCGGCGCGATCAGAGGCCGAGAGCGAGGTGTCCGAGATTCCCCGGGCGCGCTCTGCGAACATGAGGGCCAGCTGGTAGGCGCGGAGCTGGGCAGCCGACGCCCGCTTGGGGAGGCGCAGAACCTGCCCCTTCTTGAGGTAGTCTCGGTCCTTCTTGTTGAAGGCAGAGGCCCCAAGGTTCGAGACGGCGGCGAGGGCTCCAAGCAGTTGCTTGTGACTACGGGACGAATGACTCTTCTTCATGGTGAAGACTCCTTTTGGGGGGCAGTATCGCCTTTCTCTTCAAGGAAGGGCAACGTGGACCCCTCTTGTGCCAGTCGATTGCTCCCCTTGAGCGCGAGCACGGAGACGGTCACCGAGCCCAGCAAGGTTGATACGGAAGACAGGCTACCGTATTCCCCGAAAAACGCCCACATGGACAAAGCAACTGATGACCACCAGCTCATACAGAGATCGCACGAGAAGGGTTTGTGCAACAACCACATCGTCGGAACGAGCGCACGGACGATCAAAGCGATCGCCGCCGCACTCAATCCCATCACGATTTGTTGCTCAAGAATCATGGTTTTTACCTTCTGATTGGGGTCATGTCTCGATCGCCCAGCAACCCTGCGGTGAACTGACAGGCCCGGACCCCGTTGAGCGTCGGTATCGTCACACCAGACGCATCAAAAAGGCAATGGGCAGCAATCAGTAGACTCATTCGAGCGGTTGTCGATCGACCAGGGACAATGACCTTCCTGTATTGCTCTGCAAAGACTGACGCCTGAACAGAGTCCTGAGCCAGTGGTTTGTATTTCCCACCAAAGACTTCCATCGGGAACGGTTCAACGAATGGAACCGCACCGGACACCTGATGGGAAGCGAGAAATCTTCCAAACCATTCTGGGTTCAGCGGGGTGAGAAAACTGATGCAAGATTTCGCTATCTCGCCAGCGGCTGCGACCTCGGACCGCGTGACTTTGGGGATGGTCCCGTAGGCGGCATCCGTGAAGTCAGTGATTCGTGCCGACCGGGGGCTGCTCGAATAGATGGCGCGCAAAAAAGATCCTGCCCAATCCGGTTGCCCGGGAGGCAGGATCCGAAGTTCCATCTCAGCCGCACGCTGCGAGATACAGGGAAGAACTCCGAGAGGAGCCGACTGGACTGCCCCAGATACTGAAAGCAGAACAGGGACTCGGAGCTGCATTACCCCTCCAGCACGTTCATGGCTTTCGCCAAAAACTTGTCCATCTCAGCCGCGCTCATCGCGCCCTGGTAGAAGACTCCAGGGTGCTCGGACTCTGTGTCCTGAATCAGGTAGGTCGGAGTCGCCTGGACCTCCCAACCCTTCATGGCCCACTGATCCTTGTTGATGTCATGGCGGACAACCTGGACGCGACCCTTGTGCTTGTCCTCGAACTTCTTGAGAACAGGCTTGGCCTTGGTGCACGCGGGGCAGCCTTCCATGTAGAAGAACATCAGCTTGAGCACGGGTATCTCCTATCGGCGCGCACGACGGCGGCGCTTCCGGGTTCGACGAAGTCCAGCCATCGCAGGCTGGAAGTTGGGCTCGAAATCCATGTCCTCGGCAGGCAGCTGAAGAGCACGTTTCTCGGTCTTCTTCGACGAGAGATACCAGAGGAGACCTCCGAACGCGAGAGCTCCAATGACAGCAGGAACAACCCAGTTTCTCTTTGGGGCAGGCGGTGTTTCGGTTTTGGCCGTTCCCTGGTCAGCGGGATCCTCCAAATCCGCCCCAGTTCCTGGGGTGGACGCGGCGTTCACATCGACCTGAGGCAGGGGTGCGTCAGCGGCTGCCGCGCTGTCGAATACCAAGAATTCTTTGGCCATCCAGCCACGGACCATCTGGTTCGAGTAGTTGGCGCTCTGCACGGAAACCGGGACGAAAGTGATGGAGACGTTTCCTACCGGATACGCGATCTCTCGGTCGTCGACGACTTTGACCTTTTGCCCCGGGGGAACAGCCTGAACCTTGGCCGTTGACCAGGTGGCGTCGAACGAGGTGTGCGGATCACGGTTGTCAGGACAAACGAGATTCCTGGTCGTGCCTGCAGCAGTTGTCTCTGGCACCAAAGAAACGGGGCAGAACTGCCGAATCCAAAGAGGACTGCTTTGAGTGTTGACACGGTAGATTCCAGGCGCTGCCATGGATCCTCCTAAAGCCGCGTCCACTCAACGTCAATCACTGGACCATCGGCATCGTATGAAACTTTCGGAGCATCTTTCACTTTCTTGGTTTTGGGGGCCTCAACAGGCTTGGCCTTGGTTGCACGCTGCTTGTAGACAGCCTGCTCCGTTGCCTTTTGACCACCAACCACGGATTGAACAAGTGTGGCGACGTGCTTCTGCGCAGCTTCTGCCGCAGCCTCAGCGGCGACTTGAGCAGCCACCTGGCGCATGTCGCGCCCTTCGGTCAACCCTTTGAGAAGGGTCTGTCCATGCTTCGACTGGAGCAATTCAGCGAGTGTCGGCACGTCGCCTCCTTGTATTTGAGCTACGCCTTCTTCGACTTGCGGCGTCCACCGGCCTTCTTCTTGAAGTTGCAGAACTCACGCGACGCCTTGTAGGCAGCCTTGCGAGCGGCGGGGCTCTTGCCTTCCCGCATGGTCTTCATAGCTTCACGACACTTCTCAGGGCTCTTTGCCATCTTTGTTCTCCTACCCGTCAATCGGGCGGCGGGATACTACAGGAAGAAATTACCGGCGACGACGGGAATGACGACGGCGGCTGGACTTGCGGCTCGACTTCCGGCGCCGACGGCGCATGCCCATCAGGTCCGAAGGGGGCATCGCATCGCGATCCATCAGGTCTTCGATGGTGATGCCCTGACGGCTTGGACGCTGCGAGTCGCGGTAGTAGTAATACAGGCCACCAGCGACGAGAGCACCACCGATCACCCAACCCCAGGGAAACTTCTTGTCGTCGGTCGTGTCGGAACCACCAGGGGTTTCTCCCAGACCGCTCAGCATTGCGATGAATTCAGCCATAGCTACCTCCTACGACGAGTATGCCCTGAACGACGAATTCCGCCCAACCCGGCCACGGATTTCTTTTTCTGCTTCGACCGATAGTAGGCGTACCCACCGGCAGCCGCGACAAGCAACAACCACCACGGGAACTTGGACTCGGAGTCCGTCTGCTGGCGTGGCTTCTCTTCGTAGGAGTCAGGAATACCAGATTCCTCACGTCCCTTTTCGTCCGTGTCCTTGACCGCACAATCCTCAGGCTTCAACCAAGACGGGAGAGTCGGATAGTTCAGCGGAATTTCAACTGAATCGACCTGTTCACCCGCAGACCCGGGGTCCAACGTCTTGTAGTAAATGCGTCGCTTATACACGGCTCTGTGTTCTTTTGAGAAAAGACACCAAAGCGGTTTGTTGATAATATCGACTTCTGCAGAACATTCGTTGAAGTCAGTAGAAAAGTAAAACTGGTGAAACATTAGAACTATCGAAGAAACAAATTCAGCAGACTTTCCGAAGTTACTGCTGTTTTTTTGGCATGGGAGATTAGAGTTGTCACATATAGTACTAAGATATGTGTTGATAGTTCCGTAATTTGTAAACTTTCGCGGGTAAGCTGCGTATTTAAGATCGACTGGACCATCCAGGTAGCAGTAGGCATCACCTTGAAACCCACAGTCAGTCGCCAGCGGAGGCAGATCCGATGGAGGCCCGTTGTAGATAAACTCGGCAAAAGTGTCAGGTGATGGCTTCGTCGTACGCATCTGTTCAAAGTACAATGGAAAGTTCAACAAGATCCAGCAGGCCAGCATTGCCTCTGCGTTATTACCTGCTGTATCAAGAGACTTTGTGGCATCTCGTGTATCTTGATTGTAGTTGTTTAGTGCATTGACGAGCTTGATGTCATTCCAATCGTTTTTAATAAGCCATGCAATCCACCATCCGGTGTTCTTTGCGGCAGAAAAACGAGTTTTGGGTGGCGTGCTTGCTTTTAACTTACTTGATGTCGCAACGATCTGAGGGAACTCTGTGATCAAGTCGAGATACCGACTCGCGTTTCGAGCCAAACTGACCTCACCTCCCTGACCAAGACCACGTGGACGGAGAGAGAGAAACTTTTTCTCGGGTGCCGGTGCCCCAGACAGAAAGGGATTCGGACGAGGAGACGAGCCCAACGATCCCTGCCCAGGAAAACCGTAGCCAAGCGACCCAAGCCCTGCGACGGGCTGCTGCTTTTGAACAAGAACAACGTAGGGAGCAGCAAATCGGTCCGCGATCGTATTGAGCTCATCTTGAGTAAAGTTGCTCTGCGGTAGAGAAGCGTACAGCACAAACCACCCTGCTGCGATTTTTCGCATGTCAGGGATGATTGTGTTCAGCGTGACAAGGTCATAGATCCCACGGACACGCTGCCCACCGTCCATGCTGCTGTCCGCAAAGGAGTAATCCTTCACGATCTGCGCGACCTTGTACTGGAAGTACAGACCAGGATTGTTTTCGAATCCGGCGGCTGTGTCGCTCGCATCTCCTCTGAATGCAGTGCCTTTTGCGATATCTCCATTGCCCGTCATCTGAACTTTCCAGACGTCAAAGGCATACAGAACCACGAATGCTGCAAGACGGTATTCGTACTTGAGTGTTGTATCAGCGATCGTTCGTACAAGGTAGTTCTGATAGATTCCTGTGTACTCGATCTTAACGACACTGTTCCTGGCGGCACCGAAGATCCATTCGCAGAACAATCCAATATCGAGCTCTTTCGCAGTTCGCTCATCCGGGAACGGCAAGGCGATCGTACCTGCCGTTTGGTCAAAATTTGCATCGAGAAGCGCCTCAGCTTCGTTCCTCTTGTCCAGGTACTCCTTGAGTCGTTTGCAAGCCGCGTCCTTCTCCTGCTGCACCCAAGCGTTCACGAAATTTTGCACAAGGGAGATGGGCAGAGGCTTAATTGTGCCACCTGCAGGCCCTTGAAACTCGATTTGTGTAATGGTGTCTGCGATGAAGAACTGAGTTGTCATTTAGAACCTCCTCCAGCAGCTGCTTTCTTCTTTCGGTTCTTGGCAATGAGGTATCCGATGCTGACCACGGCAACTGCGCCCAGAGCAAGCTTCCAGAAGTTCGACTTCTCTTCTGTGAGCGCAGGCTCGCAGCCCATGCACTGGTTGTTGACGCACGACTTACAGCCAGCTGGACACTGATCAACTGTTACGCAGAGCACGGACCCACGAGGCGGGGCATCGCAGTCGTTGTTCGCGCCGTTGACACAGGCTTTGGTGGGGTTCAGCCCTCTCCAGTTGCCTGGAAGCAGGATGATGTTATCCGACATGATCCCGGGCGTGTAGTTGCGTTCACCCAGATGCCGGAACGCGCTTTCCTTGTTTGTCGCTGATGCACCTTGAACTGGCTGGAAAAATTGGTCCAAAATAAGGTCAGTGAGGTTCCTACTTGTTGTGTCTCCGAGACCGCTCTTCATCTCCTGCTGCTTGCCGTTGGTCCAGGCCATAACTTGAAGTGCATTATGGGCCAGAAAACCCATCATGGCTGAGTAAAGTACATCGTTTTCATCAGAACCAAAAGTTCCGGCAGGAACAAAAGAAGGCCTTTTACCTGGCTCGATCTGGAACTTTTCACGGCATTCACTCTCAACGACATAAATTGCGGCCGTTGCAGCAATTGCCGCGACTCCGCACGCGAAGAACGTGAAGCCTGCAGCTGGACCAAGGATCGTTCCGCATGCAATCGCGGCATCCACGAGGTCAAGTGTACAACCGGCTGTCTCAAGCTTCGCTAGAAATTGATTCGACTCCTCTTTCACTGTGACTTGTGCACCAAGAGCACCCAGATAGATGCGCTT
>SXGQ01362949.1_pt1 | contig 10500 bp, 6 predicted proteins | sample 3178371 | NCBI WGS metagenome assembly SXGQ01 (sample SAMN11356859, study PRJNA531348) | freshwater metagenome | isolation source: freshwater sample F1-20 | place: China: Fuxian Lake, Yuxi | collected 2017-12-25 | reverse complement strand
GGACGGCGAGACCACCTACGCGCTGGAGGGATCGATCTTCGTCGCCGGCGCCGCGATCAAGTGGCTGCGCGACGGCATCGGCGTCATCACCCACGCCAGCCAGACCGACGATCTCGCGACGCAGGTGCCCGACAGCCACGGCGTCTACATGGTCCCCGCCTTCGTCGGGCTCGGCGCGCCGCATTGGGACCCCGACGCCCGCGGGTCGATCCACGGGCTGACGCTGGGCTCGACCCAGGCGCACCTGGCGCGCGCGGCGCTGGAAGCGGTGGGCTACCAGACCAAGGACCTGGTCGACGCGATGATCGCCGACGGCGGCGCGCGCCCGGCGATGCTGCGGGTCGACGGCGGGATGGCGGCGAACGACTGGCTGTGCGGCTTCCTCGCCGACCTGCTGGAGGTGCCGGTGGAGCGGCCCGACGACCTCGAGACCACGGCGCGCGGGGCGGCCTTCCACGCCGGGCTGGCGGTGGGGCTGTGGTCGGGGCTGGACGCGCTGTCGGCGCTGTGGGCGCGCGAGCGGTGCTTCGAGCCCGACATGGCGGCGGACAAGCGCGACGCGCTGGTCGCCGGATGGCGCGACGCGCTGGCGCGGACGTTGACGCGCTAGGAGCCCCCTCCCCTTCAGGGAAGGGGGTTTGGGGGTGGGGGACGCGGCTCCCGACACGCCACGGGCCTCCCCCACCCCAACCCCTCCCCTGAAGGGGAGGGGCTTTATCGCGGCTTCGTCGTGGAGCCCCTGACGGTCAGCGTCGCGGGGACCACCACGGGGCCGTCGGGCACTGCGCGGCCGGCGCGCTGGGCGATGATGAGTTCGACCGCGCGCGCAGTCACCGCGGCGATCGGCTGCACCACCGCCGTCAACGGCGGGTGGCTGAAGCGCGCGATCGGCGTGTCGTCGAAGCTGACCAGCGACAGGTCGCCGGGCACGTCGAGGCTGCGCCCGCGCGCCAGCTCCAGCGTCGCGAGCGCCATCTGGTCGCTGCTCGCGATTACCGCGGTCGCGCGCGGCTCGCGGCCGAGCAGCGCCTCCGCCGCGCGCCGGCCCGCGGCGTAGGAGAAGTCGCCTTCCTGCAGTAACCCGTCGGTGGCGAGCCCCGCCGAGGCCATCGCCGCGCGCCAGCCGTCGACGCGCCACTGGCTGAGGCCGTATTCGGGCGAGCCGGCGATGAACCCGATCCGCTCGTGCCCCAGCGCGATCAGATGCTCGGTCGCGAGCCGCGCCGCGCCCTCGTCCCCCATCGTCAGCGCAAAGCCCGGGCCCGGCTGCACCGATCCGATCCGCGCGAAGCTGATCCCCTGCGCCGCGAGCAGCCCGGTGATGAGCGGGTTTTCCGAATGCGGCGGGGTCAGGATCACGCCGTCGGGCTGGAGCGCGGCGATCGTCGCGGTCAGCTCGCGCTCGATATGGTCGCTGTGGGTGTCGACCAGCTCGAACATCAGCCGATAGCCGTGCTCGGCGCATTTCAGCATCCCGCCCAGCAGCATCTGGTCGACCCAGTCGGTGCCCTGTCGGTTCGTCCAGTCGGCGATGGTGCGGTCGCGGTCGTTGAGCGCGAGGATGAGGTCGGAGCGCGATCCCCCCATCCGCTGCGCCGCGAGGCTGGGGACGTAGCCCAATTTGTCGATCGACGCCTGCACCCGCGCGCTCATCTCGGGGCGAACGTTGGGCTCCTTGTTGATGACGCGGCTGACCGTCTGCAGCGAGACGCCCGCGTCCGCCGCGACGTGCTTGATCGTGACCGCCTGTTTGCGCCGCGCCATCGCCATGGTCTCAGGCCGCGCGCGCCGGAAGGTTCGCGCCGCAATGGTGCGCGACATAATCGGCGTGCCGCGGCAGGCCCGCGACCGTGCGCGCGACATCCTCGCGGATGCCCGACAGGAAGCGGTCGAGCTCGTCGTCGCGCAGCTTGGCGGCGACGGGGTGCCAGGCGCTGGGCACGATCCCCTGCCCCATCATCACCTGCACCCAACTGTTCTCCGCGAACAGTTCCTCGTTGCGGCGGAAGACGCGGCCGGTCTCGCGGAACAGCTCGATCTTCTGCTTGAGCGTGTCGGGGATCGGCATCGCCGCGCACTGGCGCCAGAAGGGCGAATCGCGCCGGTCGGTGACGTGATAGTGGAGGATCAGGAAGTCGCGGATCTGCTCCATGTCCTGCAATTGCTGATCGTCGAACTCGGCGCGGTCGCGGTCGGACACGCGGGCGAGCGGCATCATGCGCAGCAGCCGGATCACGGCGCGCTGGATGAGGTGGATCGAGGTCGATTCAAGCGGTTCCATGAACCCGCCCGAGAGGCCGATCGCGACGACGTTGCGGTGCCACTGGCGCCGCCGCGCGCCGGCCGCGAACTTCAGGTGGTTGGGCTCGGTCAGCACCTGCCCCTCGACGTTGCCGAGCAGCCGCTCCAGCGCCGCCTTGTGCGACAGATAGCGGCTCGACCAGACGATGCCGTTGCCGGTGCGGTGCTGGAGCGGGATGCGCCATTGCCAGCCGGCGTCGTGCGCCATCGCGCGGGTGAAGGGGACGGCGGGGCCGACGTTCTCGGTCTGCACCGCGATCGCGCTGTCGCACGGCAGCCAATGGGTCCAGTCGTCGTAGCCGGCATGGAGCGCACCCTCGATCAGCAGCGCGCGGAAGCCGGTGCAGTCGAGGAACAGGTCGCCCTCGATCCGCGTGCCGCTCTCCAGCACCAGCGCGGCGACGTCGCCGCTCTCGCCGTCCAGCTCGACGCGCGCGATCTTGCCCTCGACGCGCTTGGTGCCGTCCGCCTCCGCCAGCTTGCGGAGGAAGGCGGCGTAGAGGCCGCTGTCGAGCTGATAGGCGTAGTTGATGCGGTCGCCGGGGAGATGCGCGAACTTGCCCTCGCGCGCGGCGATCAGCTCCAGGCAATAATCGTCGTAGGGATGGTGATGCCCGCGCTCCTGTCCGTGCAGCCAGAAATGCTGGAAGCCGGCGGACCAATGGTCCTTGCCGGTGATGCCGAAGGAGTGGAAGTAGCGCGAATCGGGTGTCTTCCAGCCGTCGAACTGGATGCCGAGCTTGAAGGTCGCCTGCGTCGCCCGCATGAACTCGGCTTCTTCGATCCCGAGCAGCCGGTTGTAGGTGACGAGCGGCGGGATCGTGCTCTCGCCGACCCCCACGGTGCCGATCGCCTCGCTTTCCACCAGCGTCAGCTCGACCGTGCGCCCCATCGTGCGCGCGATCGCGGCGGCGGCCATCCAGCCGGCGGTGCCGCCGCCGGCGACGACGATGCGGCGGATGCGGGAAGTGTCGGTCATCGGCTCAGCTGCTGGAGGAGGAAGCCGCGCAGACGGGCGGCGGTCTCGGAGGTGAGAGGATCGAGCACGCCGCGCTTGCCCTCGGGCAGGTGCGCGGTCGCGGCCTCTCCGTCGGAGAAGACGTAATGCTCGAACATGGCGCGCCAGTGCGCCTTCTCGTCGGCGGGCAGGTCGCGGATCGCGAGCATGGCGTGGTTGAGCGCGTCCTGCGGGTGGCCGAGCCAGCGGGGGGTGTCGCGCCACCAATAGTTCACCAGCACGTTGAACGCCGCGAGCCCCTCGACATGGTGCCACCACATCGCCGGGATATAGACCGCGTCCCCCGCCTCCAGCTCCGCCACCTGCGCGTGCGCCAGCGCCTCGCGGAAGCGGGGGTGGCGGTCAAAGTCGGGGGCGTGGAAGTCGACCATCGACACCGCGCGGCCCGCGGGCGTGTTGTCGACCGGGCCGAGGTAGAGGTTCGCGAACTGGTCGCGCGGGAAGATCGTGAAGCGGCGCCGGCCGACCGCGACGCAGGCGAGGTTGTCGGGATTGTCGTTGTGCGCGGCGATGCGCGTCCGGGTGCCGATCCAGATGCTGGCGATGCAGTCGCGCTCGCCCAGCGCGGGAACGTGGTTGGCGGCGTGCAGGCCGTCGAAATAATCGTGCACGTCGACCGAGCTGAGGTAGATCGCCGGCGCGTCGGCGCGGCCCTCGCCGGCATCGATGCGGCGGAAGATGTCGGGCAGGCCGGCGCGCGCGATGCGGAAGTTCATCCCCATCGCCTCGTCGTAGAACAGCCGCCCGTCGCCGCCCTCGTTGCCGACCGACACGGTGAAGGGGCGGTCGCGGTGGAGCGACAGGAGGTAGTCGCGCGCCGCTTTCGCGGAGATCTTTCCGGCCTTTACGAGCGGCCAGTCGGCGACGAGGCCGCGCACGACGAAGGGCTCGGTCGCTTCGCGCAGCCTCGCGTCGAGATCGGCGGCGCCGACCTCAGGCACGTTGGGAAGCGAGGCGAGCGCGTCAGCCATTCTTGCGCGCCACCAGCTTACCGATGTTGCCGAGCGAGGCGACCGCCATGAACAACGGCATCAGGTGCCCGGCGGCGTGCAGCTCGCCCAGCGCCGGGCCGTCGAGCGCGCGCAATTTCTCCTCGTTCACTGCATGATAGCCGACGAGGCGGTTGGTGCTGCCGTCCTCGAGCGTCACCTCGATCGTGGTGGGTTCGAGGAGGTCGTAGCGGCGCAGCGCGGCGACGAAGGCGGGCATCGCGGCGAAGCCGGCGTCGAAGGCGGCGAGGCGCTGGATCGCGGCCTCCGCCCAGGGGGTGGGGCGGCCGAGGTCGTCGAACAGGCGGGTGCCGTCGCCGCCGGTGGCGATGCGGGGGTGGGAGAGGTCGAGGTGGACCTGCGCGCCCGCCGGGCCGTGGCCGATCTGCAGCGGCGCGACGTCCATCGCGATGGGGACATAGCGGGCGTCCCAGCGGTCGCCCGACAGGAATAGATTCTCCCCGTTTTCGAACCCCATGAGGGCGTAGGCGTCGAGCCGGTCGCGCTCCGCGTTGGGGCGGAACAGGATGGGATATTCGGTGGCGACGCGGCGGAATTCGTCGGCGACGATCGGGCACGCCATCTGCGCGTCGCCGAGCGCGGCGCCGCGGCCGGTGTGGACGCGGACCTGGCGGTGGTCGTCGGCGTTGAGGACGGTCATTTGGCGAGGCGTTCCATGGGATTAGCCAACAGATCAAAATAAGCGCGGTTGGTCGGCAGCGCGGCGGCGAGGTGGCGCGCCTTCTCGTTAAGTTGGCGAAGGTTGCGCGCAGCGGCCTCGGCATCGCCCGCCATCGGACCCGCGGGAGGGGGCGGGAAGCCCATGCCGTAGAGCACGTATTGGTAGCTGGCGGCGGGAAAGACCTCTTCGATCTCAGATAGATCGAGCAACGAGGGCGGGCGGTGACGCCAGCGGTCGAGCAACGCCGCGAGGCGCGGGGGCACGGTCGAGGGGTCGCGGTGCGCCTGCCAGTAGGGCTCGGTCCGCCGGCTGAGGATATAGTGCAGTTTCAGGAACTCGACGATGCGGTCCCAGCGGTAGCGGAAGTTGGCGTTATAGGCGTCGGCGGCGTCGTGGAGCGCGTCGGAGGAGGCCGGGAAGTGCGCGACGAGGTGATCGAGCGCCAGTTCGATCGTCACGATCGCCGAGGCCTCCAGCGGCTCGAGGAACCCCGCCGACAGCCCGACCGCGACGACGTTGCCGACCCAGAAGCGGTCGCGGTGCGCCGAGCGGAAGGCGAGCCGGCGGACCGACAGGCTCGAAGGGTCGACCCCCGGCGCGGTGCGGGCGAGATAGGCGTCGAGCGTCGCCCGCGCGGCATCGTCGTCCATGAAGGCGGAGGCATAGACGCAGCCGACGCCGCGGCGGGTCGGTAGCCCGATGTCCCACAGCCAGCCCGCGGCGTGCGCGGTCGCGTTGGTGGTCGCGGCGATCGGCGAGCCCGGCGCGACCGGCACCTGCACCGCGAGCGCGCGATCGTTGAACAACTCGCCCGAGCGGTCGATCAAAGCGGTGTCGGGCCCGATCAGCAGCGCGGCATGGCCCGTGCAGTCGAGGAACAGGTCGCCCGCGACCGCGCCGTGGCCACGCGTGTGCACCGCGGCGACATGGCCGTCGGGGGCGCGGTCGACGCCCTCGACATGGTCGCGCAGGTGGCGGACGCCGAGGATGCGGACGGCGTGGTCGGCGAGGAAGGCGGCGAGCTTCGCGGCGTCGAGGTGGTAGGCGTAGTTGAGCGCGCCGGCATAGCCCGGCATGGCGTGCTGCCGCGGGGCAAGGTCCCCGGCGACCACCGCGGCCTGAGGCGAGACCGCATCGGCGAAGGCGCCGCCGACCGCCTGCCATCCGGCGACGAGGTCGCGCGCGCTCGCCGGCGCGGGCGCGGTGAAGGGGTGCAGGTAGCGGTCGTCGGGTGCGCCGGTGACCCAGCCATCGAAGCGCGAACCTTGCTTGAACGAGGCCTCGCAGGCGGCGAGGAACGCGGCCTCGTCGACGCCGATCGCCTGGAGCGTGCCGCGCATCGTCGGCCACGTCCCCTCGCCCACCCCGATCGTGGGCACGTCGGGGCTCTCGACCAGCGTGACCGACAGCGCGCCCGGCCGCGCCGCCGCGGCGAGACGGCACGCCGCCAGCCACCCCGCGGTGCCGCCGCCGACGATGACGATCGAGGAGATGCTGGCGGTGTCCATGGCCCTGTCGCTCACCTGCCTATCGGAAGGTGCCGGTGCGGGGAAGGCGGGGAGCCAGCCTTCGCGAGGCCTCCGCCGAACGCTGGTTCGTCATGCCGGGCTCGTCCCGGCATCCACGGTCCCGCACCCCTCGATCGGTCGAGTTCGCGGAGCAGTGGCCCCCGGCACAAGGCCGGCGTGACGGGGCGCGCGTTCAACCCGTGTCGGCGCATACGACAGGCTTGAGGCCGCAAGCACCCGGAGTGCGGCGTCGATGGTCTTCTGCGACTACACACGGGACGCCGCGACCGCGCGTTCGGATGGGGGGTGAACGCGCGGTCGCGGCGATGCCGGAGGGTGGTCCGGCATGGCGTGATCGCTCAGAAGCTGAACCGGAGGCCGCCCGTGTAGCGGGCGTAGCCGGGCTGCGCGAAGGTCACGAAGTTGTTCGTGCGCCGGTGGCCGCGGCGGCCCTCGCCGAGGATGTTGATCCCCTCGACGAAGACGGTCAGGCCGGGCGTGAATTCCCAGCTCGCGCTGCCGTCGACCTGCCCGTACGCCTCGACGTAGGTCGGGTCGAACGCACCGCCGTTGTAGAATTCGTCGCGCCAATTGTACGCGACGCGCGCCTGAATCCCGCCCTTGTCGTAGTAGAGCACGGCGTTGGCGCTGTCGCTGAGCCCGGTCACCGCGAACTGGCCCACGTCCGGGTCGCCGGCGTTGTCGTACTTCGCATCGGCGTTCACGATCGTGTAGTTGAGCTGGACGCCGAAGCCGGTGTCCCACAGCCGATGCTGGAGCGCGAATTCCCAGCCGTCGACCGTCGCGGTCTGGTCGCTGTTGAACGGCTGGCTGATCTGGAAGTTGAACAAATCGTCCTCGGGCAGGCCGCGGATGTTGCCGGTCAGGTAGTTGATCGTCGTGCCGTCGGGCTGCACCACCGGGTTGACGCCGGTGACGGTCGAGGAGCCGGGATAGTTGCGCAGGATGTAGTCGCGGATGCGTACCGCATCGGTGGTGCCGAGCGCGGCCACCGCGGCACGGTAGCGCGGACCCGAGCCGGGGTTCCGCAGGTCCAGCGCCGTCTGATCGACCTGGGTGATCCCGATGTAGTTCTCGACGTTCTTGCGGAAGTACCCGACCGAGACGTAGCTCTCGCGGTCGAAATACCATTCCGCCGACACGTCGAAGTTCTTCGACTTGAACGGGACGAGGCCCGGGTTGCCCAGGTTGCCGGTGCCGCCGCCGATGCGGGGGTTGGTGGCAAGCTCCAGCCCGCCCTGCAGCGAGCCGTAGTCGGCGCGCGTGATGGTGTGGCTGTACGAGGCGCGCAGCTTGACGTTGCGGATCGGCTCGATGTCGAAGTCGACCGCAGGCAACCAGTTCTCGTAGCTCCCCTTGAAGGTCGTGAACTGCGGCTGCGCCGGATCGGTGACGATCGAGAATTCGTTCGCGCCGGTCCACAGCGTGCCCAGCGGCGTCGGAATCCGCCCCGTCGCGCGCACCGTCGTCTGATCGTACCGCACCCCGGCGATCAGGTGCGTCGGCATGGTGCCGACATCGAATTTGAAGTTGAACTGCACGAACGGCGAGATCGTCTTCTCGTTGATGCGCCGATCCGTGGTGAAGTCGGCGAGGCAGGTGCCCGGTGCCGCGGTCCCCGTCTGCGGGTTCGAGCAGATGTTGTACTGGCTGCGCAGCAGGTCGGCGACACGCTCGAAGTCGAAGGTGTAGATCGCCTGCGGCAGCCCCGGATCGTTCGAGCCGTCGACGCCCTTGAACTTGTCGGGCAGCGTCACGCGCTTGAAGAAGTCGTCGGGCACCGCCGCCGCGCCGAACGCGGCCCCGCGCGGATCGACCCCGCCCCAGGTCTCGTTCTGGATGAAGCCGTAGGCCGAGCGGACCTTGTTGTCGACGTAGGAGAAGCCGAAGTCGAGGCTGTCGAGGAAGTCGCCGTCGTGGTCGTAATGCCCCTTCCACTGGAGCTGATTGATCTCGTCGCGGGCATAGGCGTTGCGGAAGGCGTTGCCGGTCGGCGTGATCGCGGCGGGATTCAGCAGATCGATGCCGGCGTACGGCGTGTACGAGATGATCGGAAGATCCTTCTCGAAGTTGATCGTCTGCGACTGCACGCCGAAGATCGCGCCGCCGATCGAGGTCGAGGTGCCGTAGTCGTTGGTCGGGCGCGATTCCGCGGTCGAATGGTGCGCGTCGAGCGTGACGGTGACGCCGCCCGGCCCTTCCCAGGTGAGGTTGCCGCCGAGCGACTTGTTCTCGCTGACGTTGGCGGTCAGCGAGCTCGAGTAGCTGAGGTCCTTACCCGGCGCGAACCGCTCGGTGTAGAAGATCGGCGCGGCGTTGGGGCCGTCGGTCCAGGCGCTCGAGGTGTCGCCGAAGTTGAACCAGACGCCGACCGAGCTGTCGCGCACCTCCACCTTGTTGCGCGAATAGGTGAAGTCGACCGTCGCGGTCAGCGAGTCGGTGGGGCGGAATTGCACCACCGCCTGACCGTTGATGCGCTCGCGGTCGATGTCGATGAGGTCGTAGGCCGCGCTCTGCGGGATCTCGTAGACGTCGCTGCCCTCGGGCCGGTTGGTGACGTTGCCGTTGCGGGGCAGCGTGCCCCAGTCGTTCTCCTCGCCGCGGAAGCCGTCGCGGAAGCCGACAGAGGCCGAGTTCACGCTCGCCTTGCGGCGCTGGTAGGTGCCCGAGAGCAGGATGCCGATCTTGTCGTCGGCGAAGGTCGAGGACACGACGCCCGACACCTCGGGGGTGATCGGGTTGCCCTCGTTGCGTGAGGTGTCGAGCATCCCGCGCGCCGCGATCGAGCCACGCAGGCCCGGCTTGTCGAGCGGGCGCGGGGTGCGGATGTTGATGGTCGAGCCGATGCCGCCCGACGGGACGGCGGCGCGGCCGGTCTTGTAAACCTCGACCGCGGCGATGCCCTCCGACGCGAGGTTGGCGAAGTCGAACGAGCGCGAGTTCGGCGGGCTGGCGCCGTCGCCGAGCGTCGCGGTCGGCATCTGGCGGCCGTTGAGCGTGACGAGATTGTACTCGGGGCCGAAGCCGCGGACGGTGACGAACTGCCCTTCGCCGTTCGAGCGATCGATCGAAACGCCGGTGATGCGCTGCAGCGACTCGGCGAGGTTGGTGTCGGGGAACTTGCCGATGTCCTCGGCGGAGATCGCGTCGACCACGCCCTGCGCGTCGCGCTTGATGTCGACGGCCTCGCGCAGCGAGGCGCGGATTCCGGTGACGACGAGGTCGTCGCCCGCGTCGCCCGGATCGGCGGGCGGGGTCGCCTGCGTGTCCGACGGGCCGGTGTTGCCGAGCGTGGACGCGGCGTCCTGCGCGGCGGCGGCGGACGGCAGCGCGATCGCCGCGGCCGAGACGCCCAGTACCAATTGCGACAGCGTGCGTGCGGTGAAGCCGCGCATCCGATCCTCCCCTGTACGAGCGCCTTCCCTGCGCCCTGAATGCTTGAGAACGTTCACCTGCGCTTCCCACGAACCCCCGTCAAGTCCGTTTAAGAGGCGCAACGATTGCAATCGTTCGCAGCATCACGCGCAGTTGAGAACGTTATCAAGCTGTGCTTTTTGCGTCACGTCATGGATCAAGGCCGAACGGCCGGGACTCGAGCGAGAAGGGACACGAGGATGCGTAGAGGATTGCGCGCGATCGCGGGGGGCGTCGCGGCCGGGGCGCTGGCGATCGCCGGCGCCGCGACGGCGGGGCAGGCGGACGGGAGCGCGGGCGCACGGGCGCGCGCCGATGCGATCGTGGCGCGGATGACCCGCGACGAGAAGATCGCGCTGGTCCATGCGCTGTTCCCACCGATGGCCAAGGGCAAGACGCGCGAGGAGCTGGTCTCCGCCGCCGGGCACATCGACGCGATCCCGCGGCTTGGGGTGCCGACGGTGCGCGAGAGCGACGCGAGCCTCGGCGTCGCCAACCAGGTCGAGCAGCGCCCCGGCGACGTCGCCACCGCGCTTCCCTCCAGCCTGCTGACCGCGGCGCCCGTCG
>SXGQ01065078.1_pt1 | contig 10500 bp, 9 predicted proteins | sample 3178371 | NCBI WGS metagenome assembly SXGQ01 (sample SAMN11356859, study PRJNA531348) | freshwater metagenome | isolation source: freshwater sample F1-20 | place: China: Fuxian Lake, Yuxi | collected 2017-12-25 | reverse complement strand
GGCGATTGGTTATAACGATCCAACAATTGATGTCGAAGTAATTGCAGTAGCAGACTCAGCCTTTAAAGCATTAGGACTAAAACAGTATAAATTAAATATTACCTCCTTAGGGGATTCAAAAAGTAGAGACTCACACCGAACGGATTTGGTTAAGTTTATTTCAAATTTGAAACTAGACGATGCAACAATTGAGCGAACAAAAATTAATCCGTTAAGACTATTTGATGACAAGCGTGATGAGATTAAATCTGCAATGGCTAAGGCACCATTACTACTAGATTATTTAAGCTCTGAAAGTGCTGAACACTTCGAAGAAGTAAAGCGATTGCTCTCTGAAATAAATATTGATTATGTAATAAATCCAAGGATGGTTAGAGGTTTGGATTATTACACCGGAACAACCTTTGAATTTGATCACCAATTACTTGGCGCTCAATCTGGAATCGGTGGCGGCGGTCGGTATGACGGATTAATGAGTTCGCTAGGGGGGTCTGATGTAAGTGGAATTGGATTCGGATTAGGCGTTGATCGAATCTTAATGGCATGCCAAGCAGAAAATTGTTTACCACCATTGATTAACCAATTAGATTTGTTTATTGTGCCAATTACTGAAAAAGGAAAATCTGTAGGATTTAAAACGCTTTCCGAGTTACGAATTGCTGGTATTAGCTGCGATATGGCTTACGGAGATCGAGGCTTAAAGGGCGGTATGAAAGCTGCAGATAAAAGCCATGCACGTTACGCCTTAGTTTTAGGTGATGATGAAGTTATAAGTGGCAAATATGAATTAAAATTGATGAGTAGTGGAGAAGCAATATCTAGTAACCTTACTGTTTCAGAAATAATTAACAGATTAGGAATGAAAAAGTAATGCTTCGCACTCACGATGCTGGATCCCTTAATGCAAAATCAGTTGCTACCAAGGTTGTACTTGCAGGATGGGTAGCTAGACGGCGAGATCATGGTGGAGTTGCCTTTATTGACCTACGTGATTCAACAGGTGCCGTGCAGGTTGTAATAAATGATGAAAAAATTGCTGGTGAATTAAGAGCAGAGTGGTGCGTATTAATTACTGGAACGGTCAAACTTCGCCCTTCTGGTAATGAAAATAAAGAAATTCCAACTGGTGAAATCGAAGTTGTATGTGAAAAACTTGAGGTATTAAGTGAGGCAGCAGCATTACCTTTCCCTGTGGATAGTGGAGATATCGGTAATATTTCAGAGGAAGTCCGACTTAAGTATCGCTACTTAGATTTACGAAGAGAAGGCCCGGCAAAAAATCTTAGATTACGTTCTAAAGTAACAACTGCAATTCGTGAGGTAATGTCAGAGGCTAATTTTCTTGAGATTGAGACACCCTACTTAACTCGTTCAACCCCCGAAGGTGCTAGAGACTTTTTAGTTCCAGTAAGACTTCAACCTGGGTCTTGGTATGCCCTTCCGCAGTCACCTCAATTATTTAAACAATTACTGATGGTTGCTGGGATGGAAAGATATTATCAAATAGCTAGATGCTTTAGAGATGAAGATTTTAGAGCTGACAGGCAGCCTGAGTTTACTCAGCTAGATATTGAGATCTCATTTGCAGATCAATCTGATGTAATTACAATTGCAGAGAAAGTGCTGGCTCAAGTTTTTGCAAAGGTTGTTAATTACAAAATTCCTTTACCAATACCTCATATGACTTATCATGATGCGATGAAAGATTATGGTTCTGATAAACCAGATCTTAGATTTGAGAATAAATTAGTTGATGTAACAGAGTTTTTTAAAGATACATCGTTTAGGGTATTTCAAGCAGAGTACGTTGGCGCTGTTGTAATGCCTGGTGGGGCTAGTTCCGCTAGAAGAGATCTCGATGCTTGGCAGGATTGGGCTAAGGCCCGAGGTGCTAAAGGTTTGGCCTACATTCTCGTGCAAGCAGATGGCACTCTTTCTGGACCCGTAGCGAAGAATCTTTCTGAGAAAGAAAGTGCTGCAATTGCTACAAAAGTGGGGGCAAAAAATGGCGATGCAATTTTCTTTGCAGCGGGCACAAAAGTCTCATCTCAGAATTTACTAGGAGCGGTAAGGCTTGAAATTGCATCTCGCTGTAATTTAATTGATGCTTCGGCTTGGAAATTTGTCTGGATAGTTGACGCACCAATGTTTGAGTTAATTGATTCTGAAAATTCAACATCTGGTTGGACGGCCGTACATCATCCATTCACTGGACCAAAACCAGAGTTTGCCGAGAACTTTGATAAGCAACCCGGTGATGCTTTGGCATATGCATATGACATCGTTTTAAATGGAAATGAAATTGGTGGGGGCTCAATTCGTATTCACCAACGAGATGTTCAGCAACGGGTATTCAAAACAATTGGCTTATCTCAATCTGAGGCCGAAAGTAAATTTGGATTTTTACTTGAAGCGTTTAATTACGGCCCACCACCCCATGGTGGTATTGCCCTCGGGCTAGATCGTCTTGCCGCATTACTTGCTGGTGCTCAATCGATTCGTGAAGTTATTGCTTTTCCTAAGACTGCAAGTGGTGGCGATCCATTAACTGGTGCACCAACACCTATTACGCCAGCACAACGCAAAGAGACTGGGGTTGATACTCCAGCCGATGCCAAGTAGTTAACGGCTTTTCAGGTATCCTTCCCAATATGGGTCCAGGTGGAATAGCAACAATAATCGCAGCATCTTCACTAGCAGTGATTGCTATAGCTATCGCGTATACCGTTATCAGGCTTTCACGAACTATTGATGAAATTACAAAAACTATTGCGATGATCAATAGTCCAATAAAGAGCATTAGCAATGCAGGAAAATCACTAGAAACTCTGATTAAGAAATTTACAAATGCCACAGGATCTTTTTTTGATGAGAACCCAATAGCCATGAAGGCAGCAACAGCTGTAGTTTCAGCAGCGAAACTAAAGAAAAAGGGTAAGAAAAAAAGCAAAGCGAAGCAGTAGTGATGGATTCAGTAGACATCCGCTCTCGATGGCTCAATTTTTTTGAATCAAAGAACTCGTTAAAACTTTCTCATACAGTGGTTCCATCTGCATCACTTATTGCAAGTGATCCAAATCTTTTATTAGTAAATGCCGGAATGGTGCCGTTTAAACCCTTCTTCCTAGGTGAGGTAAAGGCACCGTATAAGCGAGCAACCTCGGTTCAAAAATGTGTAAGAACTTTAGATATTGATGAAGTTGGTAAAACTACGAGGCATGCATCATTTTTTCAAATGTGTGGAAACTTTTCATTCGGTGATTACTTCAAAGAAGGTGCTATTGCACTTGCTTGGGAGTTGCTAACTAAATCTATCTCAGATGGTGGGTATGGATTTAGTGAGGATAAGTTATGGATAACTGTTTACGAAGATGATGACGAGGCTGCAAACATCTGGCAAAAGCAAATTGGTGTTCCAAAAAATCGAATTCAGCGCAGAGGAATGGCGGATAATTTTTGGTCGATGGGAGTACCAGGTCCTTGTGGGCCTTGTTCTGAAATTTATTTTGATCGGGGAAGCACTTATGGCAAAGAGGGTGGACCAATTGCTGATGAAGATAGGTATCTTGAAATTTGGAACCTAGTTTTTATGCAAAATATTAGGGGCGAAGGTGGCGACAAAAATTCATTTCCAATTATTGGAGAGTTACCTGCGAAAAATATTGATACAGGTTTAGGTCTTGAGCGTACTGCAGCACTTTTACAGGGCGTTGAAAATATCTATGAAATTGATACAACAAAAATGGTTTTAGATAAAGCATCTGCCTTAACAAAAGTTAAGTATGGAAAAAATGAAAATTCAGATGTAGCACTTCGTGTAGTAGCAGATCACGCACGAACAGCGATGATGCTAATTGGTGATGGCGTAACTCCTGGTAATGAAGGTCGTGGCTATGTTTTACGACGAATGATGCGAAGAACAATTAGAAATATGCGTTTGTTAGGTTCACAAGATTTAGTTATTGGTGAGTTGATTAAAAGCTCAATTAAAGCGATGGGGCCACAGTATCCGGAGTTAATTAGCGGTTCTGCAAGAATTTTGGCAATTGCGCAGGCCGAGGAAGAAACTTTTGCTCAGACTTTAAAAAGTGGAACTAGTATTTTTGATTTAGCTGCAACTCAATTAAAGAGTGAAAAGAGTAAATCATTATCAGCAGACACGGTTTTTAAACTTCATGACACATATGGATTTCCATTTGATTTAACACTTGAGATGGCACGTGAGCAAGGTCTGGGAGTTGATGAGGTGGGGTTCCGCAAGTTAATGAATGAGCAACGAGATCGAGCCAAGGCAGATGCTAAAGCTAAGAAGAGTGGACACACAGATTTAACGGAATACAGAGCAATAGTAGACAAATCAGGTACCTCAAAGTTTATTGGATATGAAAATATTTCAGCAGAGGCAACTATTACCGGTGTATTAGTTGATGGGAAAAGTGTTACAGAAGCAAATATTGGATCCGATATTGAAATTACTTTAGATCGCACGCCATTTTATGCTGAAGGTGGTGGCCAATTAGCTGATGGTGGAAAAATTCAACTTTCCAATGGAGCAGTAATTCAAATTGAAGATGTTCAGTCACCTCTGCCTGGACTGATTGTTCATAGAGGAAATGTAGTTAGCGGTGTCGTAAAGACTGGCGCTGCAGTTGTTGCTGATATTGATTTAGAAAGAAGATTAGCTATTTCTAGAGCACATACAGCAACGCATATGGTGCACAAGGCTTTTAGGGAGGCATTGGGCGAGACAGCAACTCAAGCTGGATCTGAAAATGCTCCTGGTCGATTCAGGTTTGATTTTCCTTCAACTAGCGCAGTTCCAATATCAGTACTCAATGATGTTGAAAGCAGGGTCAATGAATTATTAATTGCTGATTTACAAGTACACGCACAAGTAATGTCACAAGATGCTGCAAAAGCTATGGGAGCAATAGCACTATTTGGTGAAAAGTATGGTGATCAGGTGCGAGTTGTTAGCGTTGGTGACTGGGCCAAGGAGTTATGCGGTGGAACACATGTGGCTCGCTCAGGCCAACTTGGGTTAGTAAAGCTTTTATCTGAGTCATCAATTGGTGCTGGCGTGCGAAGAGTTGAAGCGCTGGTCGGGCACGATGCTTATCAATATCTTGCTCGGGAGCATGTATTACTAAATTCTTTAACTGAAATAATTAAAGGTGCACGGGCAGATGAATTGCCTCAGCGCATCTCTGAATTAGTAGAAAAAATGAAATCGATGGAGAAAGAGTTATCTGCTGTGAGAAGTGCAAAGGCGTTAGCAGCCACCTCACAAATAGCTAATAAAGCAAAGAAAATTCGAGATATAAATTTAATTGTTGAGCAATTAGAAAGTGAAATAGCAGTTGATGACATGAGATCAATTGCAATTAATTTGCGAGAAAAAGTTAAGTCTGGTGTAGTAGTGCTATCTACCATTAGTGGTGGCAAGCCCCTGCTTGTTGCTGCAGTCTCACCTGAAGCAATCAAATTGGGAATTAAGGCAGGTGATTTAATAAAAATTGGTTCTACAACTCTTGGTGGTGGTGGTGGTGGTAAAGACGACTTCGCACAAGGTGGGGGAATAGATGCTTCAGCTATTACAAAGGCGCTTAAGGAAATTACTTTGCTAATTGAGGGAAAAGTCAATTAAAGATCGGGCCGATAATGAGTAAGCCAGTAGAAATTGGTCGAAGGGTTGGCTTTGATTTCGGAGATAAGCGAATCGGTGTCGCAACTTCTGATCGTGAATCTATTTTAGTTTCACCGCATGCAACTATCTTGAACAATGAAAAATTAATAGATAAATTATTGGAAATAATAAATGAAGTTAAACCGATTTATATTGTAGTCGGTGATCCAAAGCATTTATCTGGGGATGCAAGTGCAAAATCTTCCGACGTTGCTGAATTCGCAATCTTATTAAAAAGCTATTTTAAGGGGCCGATTTATTTTGTAGACGAGCGGCTTACTACCACTAATTCTTATGCACAAATGCGCCAAATCGGAAAATCTGAAAGAGAAAGTAGGCATATTATTGATCAAATCTCCGCTATAAATATATTAGAAAGTGCATTACTAAATGAGAGATCTGGAGCAGCGATAGGTAGGCTCCTGTGAGACGTTTAATTGGTATGTTACTTGGTTGTTTGGCATTTTCAGTATTAGCAATATTGATTCATAACGCATTCCTGCTTAATGACTATCGGGCTACTGCGTCAGACCAAAAAATTGAAATCCTAATTGAACCTGGTGATAGTGGTACTAAAATAGCTCAAAAACTTTATGAATCTGGTGTAATAAAAGCTGGTAAAGTTTTTAATAAAATTGCGATAAATGATCAACGCTCGAGATCAATCTCTCCTGGGATTCATGAGATAGATTTAAAAATTTCAGCTCGCGCAGCCTTTGAACAACTTCTTGATAATAAGCGTAACCGAGGTTTATTTGGGTTTAAAGAGGGTTTACGAAAGAGTGAAATATTGGATTTATTATTAAAATCTAATTTAGTGGAAGGGAGTTTATCAAAAAGCATAAAACCTCATGCAAGGTTTGGCACTAGTAACCTAGAGGGATTTTTATTTCCAGCACAATATACATTTGTTCCTGGTTTAAGTACGGATGATGCAATTCAACAAATGATTAACCGCTTTGATTTAGCAGCTAAAGCCAGCAAGATTGATCAGGGTTATAGTGGCTTCACCCCATATGAGCTATTAATAATAGCTTCCATGTTACAAGCAGAAGGGGATGAGCAAGATTTTTCTAAAATTGCCCGTGTTATTTACAACAGGTTAAAGATAGGTATGCCTTTGCAGATAAATGCAACAATAGATTATGCGATGAATTTGAGAGGAAAAATTCGCCTGCCATATAAATCACTAGAAATAAAATCTCCATATAACACATACCGATATCGTGGATTACCGCCAGGCCCAATTGGAAATCCTGGGCAGGCTGCGTTAGAGGCTGCAGTAAATCCTGCGGACGGGCAGTGGCTCTACTATGTGACTGTGAAACCTAGCGACACTAGATTTACTAAATCTTTTGATGAATTTTTAGTTTGGGTTAGTGAGTTTAGGAAAAACGAAGAGGCAGGTTTGTTTAATGATTAAGTTGGCAGTGGCTGGTTTCCCAATTAGTCATTCTTTGTCACCTTTATTACATTCCACCGCTTACAAGATCCTTGGAGTTGAAGCAGATTTCTCAAGTGTTGAAATTATTGAAGATAAGTTTGGTGATTACTATTTTGAAGCAAAAAAGTCTGGATATAGAGGCCTTGCGTTAACTATGCCATTGAAGGAAATTTCAATTGGGTTTGTGGATAGAGTAGATCCGATAGCTAAACAAATTTCCTCAGTAAATACAATTATCTTTGAATCAACTGGAAGTATTGGTTTATCTACTGACTTATTAGCTTTTAAGAACCTGCTTAGGCCATATTTTGGTAAAAAAATTGCAATTCTTGGGGCCGGTGGGACTGCTCGTGCCGCAATTGGTGCGTTAAGAGGAACTGGTTCAGAACTTTCAATTTTAACTAGATCAATGACTCGTCATGATCAACTACACGCCGCATCAGTTGATCTTGATATTGAATTTTTAGACTGGCATAGGTTTGAAGAAATTCAAGATAAAGATTTAATCATTTCAACCACACCTGCCGGTGCGACTGACGGACTTTCAATTATCTCAACAAAATCAGATTTCTTTGAGGTTATTTATCACCCATGGCCAACTGAGCTAGCAAAGCGGTATCAAAATCTAGGAAGAAATGTAATTGGGGGATTATCACTTTTGGTTGAACAAGCACTATTCCAGATAAATTATTTTTCACAAAAAGAGTTTGATTTTGATGAAATGCGAAAAGAATTGCTAAAAGTTGCAAATTCAGCCGTAAAGGGCTAATCCACAACCACACATTCAGAAATACTAAATCTCTATCCTGCTGCTATGACAATTCAAATTTTCCTGTTCGTTATGATGCTTTGGATAGCCTTTTATGATGTTCGCTTTCACTTAATTCGAAATATCGACTTAACGGTCCTACTCTTGTTATTGATACCAAGCCTTAGCAATTGGTTGTTTGGTTGTTTGAATCTTCTTTTTTACCTCTTGATTAACATAGTATCTAAGGGCGCAATAGGTAGTGGAGATATCAAGCTCTCCTTTTTATTAGCTCTGCAAATCGGATCATTTGCTGCCTTACTGAATTCGCTATCTTTCACATGGATTCTTGGTGGTATTTTTGCATTAGTAAGTAGAGCACCCACCATTGCCTTTGCGCCATTTATGATCTGTGGTACCTATTTAGCAAGAATTCTCTGAGTAATAGGTTAAATTGGCGGCGAGATAAGTATCTGATCTGAGAGAATACTCTTACAAATATTGATTAGGGGATTCTTGTGCTTCGTTGGCTAACCGCAGGGGAATCACACGGTCCTGCTCTTTCAGCAATCATTGAGGGAATCCCTGCACATGTTCTCATTACTAGTAAAGATATTGATGCAGACTTATCTCGCCGTCGATTAGGTTTTGGCAGAGGTGCTCGTCAGAACTTTGAAGCTGACAAAATAACCATTACGGGTGGTATTCGACTTGGTGTGACACAAGGTGGCCCAATTGCTATTCAAATTGCAAACTCAGAGTGGCCCAAGTGGGAAAAAGTTATGAGTGCAGACCCAGTTCCTAACGATGAAATTAAAGATCTTGCTCGAAATGCACCTTTGACTAGGCCACGTCCTGGACATGCAGATTTAGTTGGAATGCAAAAATTTAACTTTTCGGATGCTAGACCCGTATTAGAGAGGGCAAGTGCAAGAGAGACAGCCTCAAGAGTCGCATTAGGAGCAGTGGCGCGCGCTTTTCTCAAACAGGCGGTTGGAATTGAAATATTAAGCCATGTGATCTCAATTGGTAAGGTCGGTGTAGCTGAAGATTATTCACTGCCCACCATTTCAGATTGCAATCGAATTGATGAGAATCCCGTGAGATGTGCTGATCATAAGGTAAGTGAAGCGATTGTTAAAGAAATTGAAGCAGCTCATCGCGATGGAGACACACTTGGTGGAGTTGTTGAAGTTTTAGCTTATAACTTACCTCCAGGATTAGGTTCTTACACGCACTGGGATAAACGTCTAGATGCGAAACTAGCTGGCGCAATGATGGGTATTCAAGCGATTAAAGGCGTAGAGATTGGTGATGGTTTCACGACTGCAAGTCGGCGCGGCAGCATTGCTCATGATGAAATTGAGAAGAACTCCAAGGGAGCAATCGCAAGGCGCACTGATCGAGCAGGTGGCACCGAAGGTGGGGTTAGTAACGGCGAAATTCTAAGAGTTAAGGTTGCAATGAAACCAATTTCGACAGTTCCAAAAGCATTGGACACCATAGATGTAGCAACCGGTGAAGCAGCTAAAGCAATTAACCAACGCTCTGACGTGTGTGCGGTTCCTGCTGCTGGAATTGTGGCAGAGGCCATGGCTGCTTTAGTGCTGGCAGATGCAGTTCTTGAAAAATTTGGTGGGGACAGCTTGCAAGAGACTAAACGAAACTTTGAGAACTACATTAAGACTTTAGATATAAAGTAATGCTTACGAAAATCGTCTTAATTGGTCCACCAGGTGCGGGCAAATCCTCAGTAGGTCGTGCTTTATCAAAAGAGCTTTCTATGCCATTTATTGATAGTGACAGCGAGGTTGAGAAAATTGCCGGTAAAAAGATCTCCGAAATATTTGTTGATGAAGGAGAACAAGCCTTTCGTAAGATGGAAGTTAATGTTGTTAGTAAATTACTTGCCGACTTTAGTGGTGTAATTGCATTAGGCGGGGGGGCTCCAATTACTAAAGAAACTCAAACTCAATTAGAGGCCTGTGATTTCCCAGTAGTATTTATCGATGTTTCAATCTCACAGGCGGCAAATAGAGTTGGGTTCAATAAAGATCGGCCTTTACTTTTAATAAACCCTCGACAACAGTGGCTTAATTTAATGAATGATCGCCGTCCTATATACATGCGCCTTGCAACCGAAATCGTCTCATCCGATAACAAAAAACCAGCTGAAGTTGCCAAAATTATTAGTGAAAAACTAAAGAGTAAATTATGAAAACAATTAGTGTGAAAGCCGAGCATAGTTACCAAGTTGAAATCGGAGTTGAGTTTTCAGGTGTTATAAGACAAATATGTAATAGTCACAGAAAAGTTTTGCTATTAGCCCCCAGTTCACTTATAAAGCAATTTAAGGTAAAAGAGTTAAGAAATTTATTCCTACTTCCTACTCCAAATGGTGAAAGTCAAAAGAGTGTTCAATTTTTAGATCGTATTTGGCGAAAAGCTGCATCAATTGGATTAGAAAGAACGGATGCCATGATTGGATTCGGCGGGGGAGCCACTACCGACGTCGCCGGCTTTGCAGCTGCAACTTGGCTTAGAGGGATAAGTTGGTATGCGATACCTACTTCACTAGCTGGAATGGTTGATGCTGGTATTGGCGGAAAGACTGGAATAAAT
>SXGQ01843574.1_pt1 | contig 10501 bp, 13 predicted proteins | sample 3178371 | NCBI WGS metagenome assembly SXGQ01 (sample SAMN11356859, study PRJNA531348) | freshwater metagenome | isolation source: freshwater sample F1-20 | place: China: Fuxian Lake, Yuxi | collected 2017-12-25 | reverse complement strand
GGTTTTGCCCTCACAGCCCATCGCCAGACCGTGATAACCACACACCAGTTTGCCTTGACAAACCTTGCCCAATGACAAGGGCGCGCCCCGGTGCGGGCAAAAATCTTCGACCGCTGCCACTTGCCCATCGGGGCCTTTGAAGAAAACCATTCTTTCATTACAAATGGTGCGTCCCAGGGGCTTGCTGCCCAGCGCTTCAAGTTCGGCCTCAGTGCAGGCCACATACCAAGTGTTTTGGATGAACATGTTTCAACCTTTATGGCAAATGAGTGATGTGCCCGGCTTAGCCAAGCTTTGAAGATTTTGCTTGTGTTTCCAAATGCAAGGAGGCTGGCAGCCAAAAACGATCCGCATGACTGGTGCTCACAAGGCCTTGACCTCTTTGTCCACCAAAATCACCAGATCTGCGCCGGTGATCAAAGTGATGCGGTGCTCGGAAGCGTAATCCTCGGCTTTTGTGCTGACTTGCCCCAAGCTGATGCAAACGCTGTTGCTGGCCTCGAGCGCATCGCGGTGGGCCACCAATTCGCGCAGCGGCTCCAGGCCCATGGCGGCAGCTTTCCAGCGTTTGGCACTGACCACGGTGCGCACGCCCTTTTTTTCGAGCAGCATGTCTGCCGCACCTGTGAGGGGCGTGACGGTATAGCCTTGGCGGGTGAAGGCCGTGTCCAGCACCACCGAGAAATCTCGCCAGTTCATGCCGGTGAGGTTTTGTAAACCTTTTTCAACCAGTGCTGGACTGGGCAAGTTGCGCTGTCGCCAAAATGCCATGCACCCGATCACAAAAAACGGGAAGCCCCCCAACATGCCCACGCCCGCGTACTTGTCGGGCAACAAGGCACCAGCCGCCATTGCAACCACAGCCACCAACACAAAACTGATCCACCATGGCGAACGCAACAGCACCGCAAACAATGATTTCTCAGACATCTGGAATTTCACACACACTCCTGTCGATCAAAAAAGCGGCCTGCAAGGCCGTGAGACACATCATCAAACGGGTGTGTCGCCAGCCAAGGTGATGCGGTGCATCACCCGGCGAAAACCGTGGTAATCGTTGACCGGGTTGTGCTGGGTGCAGCGGTTGTCCCACACCGCCAGCGAGTGGGCCTGCCAGACAAAGCGGCAGGTGAACTCGGGCTTGACCTGGTGCGCGAACAGGAAGTTGAGGATGGGTGCGCTTTCGGCTTCGGTCATGCCCACAATGCCCGAGGTGTGGGCAATGTTCACGTACAGCGCTTTGCGCCCGGTTTCGGGGTGGGTGCGCACCAGCGGGTGGTGGGCCAAATACGCTTTGGGGGCGTTGTTTTTGCCATCGCTTTTGATGCGGTCTTCGCGGGTTTTGGACACATCGGCTTTGGCCGAACTGCTGATACCCACCAGGCCATCCAGCAATGACTTCATGGTCTCGGACAAGGTGTCCCAGGCCATGTACTGGTTAGCAAACAGGGTGTCGCCCCCGTAGGGCGGCACCTCTTTGGCCAACAGCATCGAGCCCATGGGCGGCTGCTCCAAATAAGTGGTGTCGGAGTGCCAAATACCACCAAAGTTGACTTTTTCGTGTTCGAGCTTTTTGACTTGGATGACACAGGGAAAGCCGTCAAGACCTTTGACAAAAGGGTATTCGACCGGCTGACCCAAGGTTTGCGCAAAGCGCATGAATTGATCAGGCACCAGGTTCTGATCACGGAAAAAAATAACCTGGTGCTGCAGCAGGGCGGCGCGCATGGCCTTTTGCAGATCGGCCGTGAGGGGTTGGGTCAGATCGACCCCGTGCAGCTCAGCGCCCAATGCGCCTGCGATTTGTCGAATGATCATTTTTTCATTGTTGCACAGGCACTTGGGTAAACCCCCATCTGAAATGTCCGCCGCGAGACAAGTATCGCCGCGAATTCGTGCCATTCTGTACCTGTTGTTTTCTGGAGTTGACATGTTCAATCGTGGTTGGAATTTTTTGGTCCTGTCCTTGGGCTTGTGCATGGTTCAGGGCGCGGCCCTGGCGCAAGATTTTTTGTCAAAACCCGTTCGCATTGTGGTACCACAAACACCGGGCGGTGCTTCCGACGCATTGGCCCGTATCGTGGGTCAAAAGTTGAGCGAAAAATGGGGCCAGGCGGTGGTGATCGAAAACCGCGCAGGGGCCGGTGGCAACGTGGGCATGGAGCATGTGGCACAGGCCACGGCCGATGGCCACACACTGCTGATGAGCTATGCCGGTTCGCACGCCATCAACGCGGCCTTGTATAAAAAACTGCCTTTCGATCCTGAAAAAGATTTTGAACCAGTGGCCACATTGGCCACCCTGCCTTTTGTGTTGGTAGTACGCCCCGACTCGCCCGTCAAAAGCATCAAGGACCTGGTAGACCAAGGCCAGCGTTCGCCTTTGACTTTTGGCTCGGCAGGCAACGGTTCGGTGAACCATTTGCTGGGCGTCATGTTCAATGCCGCCGCCAACACCAAGTTGGAGCACATTCCTTACCGCGGCGCAGCGCCCGCCATGCAGGACCTGATGGGCGGTCAGATCAACATGGTGTTCACCAGTCTGCCTTCGGTGTCGGGGGCCATCAAGAGCGGCACCTTGCGGCCAGTAGCGGTGACCAGTGCAGCGCGCTCGGGTAACTTCCCGAACATTCCCACCATTGCCGAAGGGGGCTTCAAAGAGTTTGATGTTTCACCCTGGTTTGGTTTGTTTGCACCAGCCAAAACGCCGCCCGCGGTGATTCGCCGCATCAACCAGGATGTGCAAGAGGTGCTGAAAAACAAAGATGTGATCGAGCGCTTTAACGCGCAAGGCGCCGATGTGATGATCACCCAACCTACCGAGTTTGCCGGCATACTGAAAAAAGACCTGGCCAAGTGGAGTGTGGTGGTGAAGGCCTCTGGCGCACAGATTGACTGACCCTGACAACAAAGAATCACCCCATGAACTTGAACAAGATTTCTCGCCGCAGCGCAGTGGCTTTCGCCCTGTGCCTGAGCACGGGCGCTTTTGCCCAGAACTGGCCTGACAAGCCGATCCGCATCGTGGTGGGCTTTGCGCCGGGTGGTTTCACCGATGTGCTAGCGCGCACCATTGGCCAAAAGCTGCAAGAGCGCTTGGGGCAATCGGTGGTGGTGGACAACAAAGCGGGTGCCGCGGGCACCGTGGGCGCCGACATCGTGGCCAAGGCCAGGCCCGACGGTTACACGCTGCTGCTGGGCCACAGCAATTCCAATTCGGTGGCCCCGGCGCTTTACCCCAAATTGCCTTACGACGTGGCGAAGGATTTCACGCCCATCATCCGTGTGGCGTCAACCCCTTTGCTGTTGACGGTGAACCCGGGCGTGCCCGCCACCGATGTGCGCTCGTTCGTGGCTCTGGCCAAACAAAAGCCTATGGGGCTTAGCTTTGCATCGTCAGGCAATGGGAGCGCGCAGCACCTGGCTGCGGCCCGCTTCATGCTGGCCACGCAGACGCAGATGAACCACATTCCCTACAAGGGCAGCGGCCAGGCGATTGTGGATTTGCTGTCGGGCCAAGTGAACCTGAACTTTGAAAGCCCGCCCAATGTATTGCCGCACTACCAGGCGGGCAAACTCCGGGTGCTGGCCATCACCAGCGAAAAACGCTCGCCTTTGATGCCGAATGTGCCTACCTTGGCCGAAGCCGGTGTGCCCAATGCCGAGATGCTGCAGTGGTTTGCCGTGCTGGGGCCCGCCAAGTTGCCCGCCGATATCACCCGTCGCTTGAACACCGAAATCGCCGCGATTTTGAAGCTGACCGATGTGGCCGAAAAAATCGCCTCGCAAGGCGGTGAAATCATTGGGGGCACACCCGAGTCGTTTGCGGCCTTCATTCCCGAAGACAGCGCTTCCTGGGCCAAGTTGGTCAAGGACGCCAATGTGCGCATGGACTGATGTGTGAAACCCTTTTGCAAAACCACTGACCTGTGCGATGCCTGCGATGACGCTCAGGCCTGCGCTGTGCCGTTTCAAAGCTATGGCCTGCGACGGGCCTTCACCGGGCCCATGCGCACCCTGCGCATCCACGAAGACATTGCCCTGATGCGTGACACCGTGAGCCAAGCTGGCCAGGGCCAAGTGCTGGTAATTGACGGCGGTGGCTCAATTTCGCGGGCCTTGTTTGGCGACGTGATGGCCGATCTGGCCTCAAACAATGGCTGGGCGGGCTTGGTCATTCATGGTGTGGTGCGCGATGCCGACGAGCTGAACACCATCGACATTGGCGTGAATGCTTTGGGCACGGTGCCCAAGCGCGGCAGCCGTACAGGTGCGGGCGAGCGCGATGTGCCGGTGCATTTTGGCGGTGTGACCTTCACGCCTGGTGACCACTTGGTGGCCGATGCAGATGGCGTGATCGTGCTGCCCACAGGTTTGACAGCGGCCGACATTGCCGTGGACGATGTGGTGGCGGCTACCGCCGCCTATGCAGCAGGACCGGTGACAACACGACCATGAGCCCACGCACCCTGTACCAGCGCATCGTGGATGCGCACACGGTGCGGCCTCTAGGAAACAGCGGACAAATTTTGCTGTACGTGGACCGCCAGGTGCTGAACGAATACACCAGCCCGCAGGCTTTTGCGGCTTTGCATGCGCTGGGCAGAAAAGTGTGGCGACCCGCGTCCACCTTAGCGGTGGTGGACCATGTGAACGCCACCATGCCGGTGCGCAATGCACGCACTATGGTGCTGGTCGATGCCGACCGCGCCAGGCAGGTGAGCACGCTGGCCGAGAACTGTGCGCGGCACGGCATTGATCTGTTTGGCATGCTGGACCAGCGCCAAGGCATTGAGCATGTGGTGGCCAGCGAACAAGGCTGGGTGCTGCCCGGTATGGTGATGGCGGCGGGCGACAGCCACACCACCACGCACGGAGCCATGGGGGCTTTGGGTTTTGGCATTGGCAGCAGCGAGATCGAGCACCTGCTGGCCACCCAGACGCTGATTTACCGCCCGCAAAAAAACATGCGCGTCACGGTGAACGGCCAAATGCCGCCCGGGGTGACGGCCAAAGACCTGGTTATGGCCTTGATCGCGCAGATCGGGGCCGATGGGGCTTCGGGCCATGTGATCGAGTACGCGGGAGAGGCCATTCGCGCCATGGGCGTGGAAGGTCGCTTGACGCTTTGCAACATGAGCGTGGAAGCTGCCGCCCGGGGCGCTATTGTAGCCCCGGATGACGCACTGTATGACTATTTGGATGGCCGTCCGCGTGTGCCGCAAGGCGCGCAGTGGGACGCAGCGGTGGCGCACTGGCGCTTGCTGCGCAGCGACGACGCTGCGGTGTTTGACCGCGAGATCAACCTGAACGTCCGCACGCTGTCCCCGCGCGTGACCTGGGGAACCAGCCCTGACCAAGGCGTGCCTATCGACGGCGTGGTGCCTGATCCAGCCCACGAAAGCGATCCGCAACGCCGGAGCGGTATGCAACGCGCCTTGGCCTACATGGACCTGCAACCCGGCCAGGCCTTGCAAGGCTTGCCCATCAGTCACGCTTTCATTGGCTCGTGTACCAACAGCCGCATCGACGACCTGCGCGATGCAGCGCGTATTTTGAAAGGCCGACGTGTCGCACCCGGTGTGCGCGCCTTGGTAGTGCCCGGCTCGTCGATGGTACGTGCGCAGGCCGAAGCTGAAGGTCTGGGAAGCATTTTTGAAGAAGCGGGTTTTGAGTGGCGGCAAGCGGGTTGCTCGATGTGCGTTGCCATGAACGAAGACCACCTGAACACTGGGGATCGCTGCGCCTCCAGCACCAACCGCAACTTTGAAGGTCGCCAGGGTCTGGGCGCACGCACCCACCTGATGAGCCCCGCCATGGTGGCGGCGGCGGCTGTCACGGGCGCGTTGACCGACTTGCGCGTCCTGCCCTGTCATTGAAGACGATGTGATGACTTCCGCATTTCAAGCCATCACCACCCTCTCAGGCACCGCCTGTGCCCTGCCCTTGCCGCATGTGGACACCGACCAGATCATGCCCAAGCAGTTCCTCAAGGGCATCGACCGGCAAGGCCTGGCGCAAGGGTTTTTACACAATATGCGTTTTGACGCATCGGGCCAAGTACGCCGCGATTTTGTGTTGAACCAAGCCCCATGGACTGAGTCGAAGTTTTTGATCACAGGAGCCAATTTTGGTTGTGGCTCCAGCCGCGAACACGCGGTGTGGGGCATGCGCGAGTTGGGCATCCGCTGCATCTTAGGCTCCAGTTTTGGCGGCATTTTCAGCGACAACTGCATGCGCAACGGCGTGCCTGCGCTGGTGTTGCCTGTCGCCGAAGTGACGCGTTTGATGGCCCTGGCCCAAGACCCGCAGAGTTGCCAAATGGCGCTGGACTTGGCAGCCCAAACGCTGCACACCCCAACCGATGATCAGACCTTGCGCTTTGACATCGATCCGCTGCACCAAGAAATGCTGCTGCTTGGGCTGGATGCGGTGGGCATGAGCCTGACACACGCCCAAGACATTCGTGATTTTGAAGCCTGGCATCTGAAAGCCAACCCCTGGGTGGTGCCCCCGTCTGCAACCGAGGCCCACCATGGTTCACTACTTTGACGAAGTCCATGTTCAGCAGTTGCTGAGCGTGCCCGAGTTGTTGCAAGGCGTACGCGAAGCCTTGGTGGCGCTGACGCTGGGCCAGGTGGTGCAGCCGCTGCGCATGGTCATGCCCATTGCAGAGGGATCCAACAATGGCCTGCTGTTTTTGAAACCCGCACAGCTGGGCGATGCCCTGAGCACCAAGCTCATCACGCTGGTGCCAGGCAACGCGAAAAAGGGTTTACCCACGCTGCTCAGCACCATCGTGTTAATGGACCCGGCCACGGGCCAGACCCTGGCCGTAATGGAGGGTAACACGATCACCGCCATGCGCACTGCAGCGGCGTCGGCAGTGGCGGCTGATGCTCTGGTTCCGCGTACGCCCCAGGTGGTGGCCATGCTGGGCAGCGGCGTACTGGCGCGCAGCCACGCGCAAATGCTGCGGGCAGTGCGCGTGGTGTCCGAGATACGAGTGTGGAGCCCCACGGCGGCCAACGCGCAGCAGTGTGCACGCGACATTGGCGGTGTGGCCTACGCCAGCGCCGAAGAAGCGGTGCGCGGCGCCGACATCGTGTGCACAGTGACCAACGCCAGCGAACCGGTGCTGCAAGGCGCCTGGCTCAAGCAGGGTGCCTTTGTGGCTGCTGTGGGAGCACCCCGCCCCAACTGGCGCGAGCTGGACAACGCAGCCATGGCACATTGGGTGGTGACAGATCAACGCGAAGCCGCCGAAAAAGAATCGGGCGACGTGCTGCTGTCTGGCGCACAGATCGCGGCCGAGATAGGCGAAATTTTGTGCGGCCGAATTGCGCCGCCACCAGCGGGCACGACCATCATTTTCAAATCGCTGGGCCAGGCGGTCGAGGACACGGTGGCGGCGCGCTTGGTCTACCGGGCTGCCTTGGCCGGACTGGGTGTTTGAAGCCCTGACAGTCAGTGTGCAAATGACAGCTTCGCACTGCGCCATAGGCTCAAGTTAAGGGGATTAATGACGATTCTTAAGAATCGTTTCATTGCACCCATGTTGACCATCACCAAATCGCCGGAAAAGTTCGACATTCCTGTACGCCACAGGTATGTATTTCAAGGCATGGACATCGGAGACAGCTTGTTTTTTGATGACTTCAAGCTGGCTGAAAATGCCCGTGTTGCTGCCATTCAGTACGTCAAGAGGAACAGGCTGAGCTGGAAATTTGGGATTAGGAAGATGCACGATGGTTGGCGCATCTTTCGGATGGTTTAGCGGCCAGAGCAGCTGTTGATGTTGCAAGGACAATCGTAAATGTCACCCACAATGGTGGTCAGGTACCGGGCACTGCCCATGTCTGTGGCTTCACGTAAAAAGATTTCATGGTTGCCTACGTAGGCGTTTTCAACATTGTCCAACTCGGAGTGGTGCACTATCGTGACCCATTTACCCCCCATCATGTGGGCCCGATTTTTGAACAAGTTCAAAGCCGATGTGAAATCAGTGTTGGTGCGGATGCGGTAGCGTTGGATGAGCGAACAGCTGTTGACTGCGGCATACAGCTGTGAGCCCACAATGATTGATTTTGATTGAGGCGTTTCCTGATACAGGATGTCGGGCTGAATCAGGGTCGCGTCACGGTAGGAGGGCCCTGCGCCCGCCACACGCATTTCGACGGTTGCGCAACCAGAAAGCAGCACAGCACAAACCATGCCGATGAGAGAGTTTTTTGTCATGATGTCCAAGCAAGAGGGTTGAACGGACCCGTTGCAAATCTGTCGAGTCATCAGATTCATTATCACTTTCAGACTTTGCAACTGTCCATGCGCTCCCATGTAACATCCGTAACTTGTTCACTTTGGAATTCAGTTGAGCCCCTTTGGGCTGGGCGGATGATGGCCCATTCGACATTGCAAAAAGCAGTGCTATCACGACCGCTCTTTTGATCACCCTACCTTTACTGAAAAATCAACGCATGAGCAGTCACCCAGAATTGGCCGATGTGGTCATCGTTGGCAGCGGTGTCATGGGCGCGGCCACTGCATGGTGGCTCACGCGCTTACAGCCGGGCTTGAAAGTAACGTTGGTCGAGTCAGACACGCGTTACGAAAAAGCCTCGTCATCGCTCTCGGCCAGCTCGATTCGCCAGCAGTTCACCTGCCCCGTCAATATCCGCCTGAGCCAGTACGGCATCGCGTTTTTGCGCGAGGCCCAGCAGCACCTGGGCCTGCCCGGTCACCCGGTGGCGCTGGGTTTGCAAGAACCCGGCTATTTGTATCTGGCCCAAGCCGAACAAGCGGCGGTTCTGCAAACCGCACACCAGATCCAAAAGCAAGCCGGAGCGGATGTCCACTTGCTGGGCCCCGAGGCCCTGCGCCAGCGCTATCCCTGGCTGAATGTGGACGATGTGACGCTCGGCAACCTGGGTCTGAGCGGCGAGGGTTGGTTTGACGGCCCGGCCCTGCACCAGGCGTTCTTGAAAAAAGCCATGGCGCAAGGCGTGCAACGCCTGCACGACCGGGTGGTGGGCCTGGATCACACAGCAAGCCATGTGACCTCTGTGCGTCTGGCCAGTGGCGACAACTTGCCTTGCGGCCAAGTCGTCAACGCGGCGGGGCCTTGGGCCGGCGAGGTGGCTGCCATGGCTGGGGTGCACTTGCCAGTCGAGGCAGCACGGCGCACGGTGTTTGTGCTGTCGTGTCCGGAGCCGCTGCCGCAGTGCCCCTTGCTGATAGACCCGAGTGGCTGGTGGCTGCGGCCCGAGGGCCGGTTTTTGATCTGTGGCGCAGAGCCTTTGCACACCGAGCCTAACCTGCCACTGGAGCCCGACTGGGCCGAATGGAACGACGAACAATGGGCCTCGCTGTCGCACCGCATCCCAGCACTCGCGGCCTTGCGGGTGCAGCGGGCCTGGGCAGGTTATTACGAGATGAATACCTTCGATCACAACGCCGTGATCGGCCCGCACCCGAAGCTGCGCAACTTGTATTTCATCAACGGTTTTTCAGGTCATGGCATGCAACATGCTGCGGGCGCCGGATTGGCGCTAGCCGAGTGGATGCTGCTTGGGCAAGCGCACACCATCGACGTACAAGAGCTGGGTTTTGAGCGCTTGGTACAAAACCGCCCGCTGCGCGAGTTGGCGGTGATCGGCTGACCCTTAAGGTCTTCCCGGGCTTCGATCTGCAGTCGCTGCACGACCGCGCCCCGTGTGCCAGCCACAGCGCGGATGCGCAGTGATGGACCCGCTTCAAGCACCAAGCGGCAGTGGTAATCAAGCCCATCGGTTTGACCCGGGCAGTTGCTGGCGATACGGCGATGCCATTGCCGTTTGCCGTCGATCTCAAGCGTCAACGCATGCCAGGCTTCGGCGTTGTCTTCGGGCACGCGAACGAGCAAACTCACATCGATGTCGAACATGCGTGAACGTTTGAGTGCGCCGGGAATATTGAGCACGGCCACCCCATCAACCACCTCGGTGCGCCACAACTCGGGTTTTGCGGTGGACACCATGGGCTTCAGGCTTGCAGCAAGTTCTGAAGTTCACCGTTGTCGATCAGGCGGCGCAGGTCATCGGCTCCGCCGACCAAGGTGCCGCGCACAAAGACCATCGGGAAAGTGGGCCAACCGGTCCACATCTTCAAGGCATTGCGCAAGCGCCACTGCGAGAAATAGCTGCCGAATTCGATGTACTCATGTGCCACGCCAGCCGCGGTCAGGGCCTTGCGAGCTTTGGCCACAAAAGGATTGCCTGACAAACCCACGACCACCACTGGGTGCTGCTCGACAGCTTTTTGCACTTGATCAACCACAGCCCCATGCCATTGCGCAATGAACGAACGAATGCCGGGATGGATGGCAGTCTCGGCGAGTACAGGTCTGATCATGAGTTCACTTGAATGTTAGAGACGAAGATTTAGCCACATCAAGAGAGAAGGACGGAAAGAGAAACGGGTTACAACTTTTTGAGATGTAACCCGTTGATTTTATGAATAAGAT
>SXGQ01713887.1_pt1 | contig 10502 bp, 4 predicted proteins | sample 3178371 | NCBI WGS metagenome assembly SXGQ01 (sample SAMN11356859, study PRJNA531348) | freshwater metagenome | isolation source: freshwater sample F1-20 | place: China: Fuxian Lake, Yuxi | collected 2017-12-25 | reverse complement strand
TCCCCTCGGCTCCACCACCCCGGTTCAGCTCCCCAATCCGCCTCGCTTCGCCAGCGCTCCCGGGATCCGCTTCGTCGCCAGTCAGGGTTCAACAACCAGTTGGCTGATAGGATCTTAGGGGGTAGATTCCTCAGCCGACAACGGCCCGATGCGTCTGATCTACAACCTTCTCTTCGACTTGGGTTTTCTGTTCAGCGCGCCCTTCTATCTCCTCAAGATGCATCGGCGCGGGGACTGGGCTGGGGGATTCTGGGAACGATTTGGGCACTACCCTGCGAAGCTCAAGCAGGCCTTGACCAATCGACGCACGATCTGGGTGCACGCCGTGAGCGTCGGGGAGGCTGCGATTTGTGGTCGCTTGATCGAAACCCTCTCCACCCGACTGCCCAACCACAAGTTCGTGGTCTCGACGACCACATCCACCGGGATGGCTGAACTCAGAAGGCGGCTACCGGCCGAGGTCTCCAAGATCTACTATCCGATCGACCGCAGGAAGCATGTCCAGCGGGCCCTAGGAATGGTCAATCCGGAGGCCATGGTCTTTGTCGAGGCGGAGATCTGGCCCAACATGATCTGGGGACTGCAGCGTCGGAGCATCCCCTACCTCTTGGTCAACGCCCGCATCTCGGACCGCTCCTATCGGGGGTATCGCTGGGCTGGGCGTCTGTTCGAGCCGTTCTTCAGGGGGTTCGCCGGGATCGGGGCCCAGAACCAAGCCGATGCCGAGCGGCTTCAGAATCTTGGGGCTCGACCCGAAAAAATCCAGGTGGTCGGCAGCCTGAAGTTTGAGGGCGGGTCCGCGGCCCATGCGCGACTCGATGCCCGTGCGCTTCTGGACCAGATCGGCATTCCCGACCACGCCCCGGTTCTGGTTGCGGGAAGCACCCATTCGGGTGAGGAGACCCTTCTTGCATCCGTGGCGTCCCGATTGAGGGAGCGCTTTCCGGATCTATTCCTGATTCTCGTACCTCGTCATCACGAGAGAGGGGGAGAGGTGGGCAAGGAACTTGGGCGGCTGAAAGTTCCCTTCGTCTACCGGAGCGAGATCACTCCGAAGACCCGCAAGGCCCCGGGCTCGGTCCACTGCCTTCTGGTGAACACCACGGGCGAACTGCGCCACTTCTATGAGGTCGCTGACCTCGTCTTCGTCGGGAAATCCCTCACCGCGCATGGCGGACAGAACCCGATTGAACCCGCGACACTCGGCAAGCCGGTCCTCTTCGGGCCCAACATGCAGAACTTTGCCCAGATCGTTCCCCAGTTCCTTGAGAAGGGGGGGGCGTTGCAGGTTGCGGATGAGGCAGACCTCGAACGCGCAATCGGAGAGCTCCTTTTGGAGCCCGCGCGGCGCCAGCTCATGGGCCAACGGGCCGCAGAGGTCGTCCAGTCCAATCAGGGTGGTCTCGAGAAGACCGTTCAGATGATCCTCACCGCGATCGAGGACTGATTCCGAGCCTTGGCGCCCCGGGGGACCCGCGCCCCATCTGTCGGCGCACTATGGGATCACCACGATCCGGAAGAAGAACGGCATCCGCGGATCCAACATGGGGAGAGTGACCGATACCGGAGATGCTGTTCCGCGGACCACACCACCAGCAGGAAGCCACTGGGCCAAATCGTTGCTCGTCTCAAACCGGTACTCACACCCCGTAACGGTGGGCCACTGGAAACGGACCCGACCATCCGGCAGGATGTCGGGCGACCCCAAGACCAACCTGCTCGAGGGATCGGTCGGCACCGTGCCCATCTGCCATTCGTCCCTATCCGCCACGCCATCCGCGTCACTGTCCCCCAGTCCCGAATACCCGTCCCTCACGGCTCCGAAATGCCGGCTTTCCCAGACGTCGCTGATACCGTTCCCATTCGCATCCACAAACCGGTAATCACCCCGGACCGTCAGCGGGACCCCCATGACCAGAGTGTTCGTCTGTGGGGCAGGGGTCTCGTAGAATGGGATCGGTCGCCATGAGAGGACGTATTCGCCTGGCGGGATGTTGGTCCTGAACGTCAATCCCTCACCCGCAACCGTCACGGCACCCTGGAGGGTGAATGACGCCTGCGCGAGGTTGTTGGTCACAGTCAGGGTGCCCTCCGGCAATGTGGTCATCTCCACCGCGATGTCATCGAGGAGCCAGCCCAGACGGGGTGCCGGGTTGAAGGAGAACAGTTGGTAGTTGAAGCGGAGCCGGATCACGGATCCCAGGAACTTAGTCAGATCCACCTCGACCTCCTCCCACCCCGACGAGAACTCGTCGCCCACGATGTAGAGATCCTTCCAGCTCGCTCCGTTGTCGGTCGATAGGGCCACCTGCGCGGCCTCCAGGACGAAATCACCGAACGGATCCTCCTCAGTGCCTCCTGAGACCGAGAAATCGTAGTAGTGCCAGAAATGGAGCTTCGCTCGATTGCCTCCCACAAGGCTGATCGCTGGACTGATCAGATCGCTGATTCCGAAGTCCACGTCATCCCCACCGAGGTTGGTCGCCCAGACCCGGCTGCCGCTGTGGGCCTCTGTGGATGCCACATTTCGGGGCACACCCCAGGTCCATCCCGTGCCCCGGAGCTCGCCCCCATCGTCCTCACCGTCCCCCGGGAACACCGCGCCCGTCCCACCGTCCTCGTTGTAGACGGCCCATCCGGGTCGCTCGACCTCGAGGTCGTCAACCCAGGGCGCTTTAAGGGGCGTCAAGGTGCGCACGACGTACTGGGCTCCTCCATTGTTGTCGCGGGTCCAATTGCCCGCACCATCGCGGCTCACCACATGGAAGAAATAGTCACGATCTGGCAGCAGACCTCGGATCAGAACCTGATGCTCGGTTGCCAGCTCGGCGCTGTAGGCGGTCCGGGAGAGGAACGAGTCGTCGCCCCCGGATCCGCCATATCGGACGAGGGCATCGGTGGGCTTGTCCGTGGTCCATGAGATGTAAGCCTCGTTGTAGGCCGCCTCCGAGGAGACAGACGAAACCCTCGGAGCCTGTGTATCGACCCCAGCCTCGGCAGTGTCGGACTGGGCCTCGGAGTCCACGTATGTCGCCAAAATCCGCGACCCGTTCCGGGCTGGGATCTGGTCGATGCCGGGCGTTGCGTCCGACGGGGACACGGTGATCCTCCCGCGGAAGACCCCACGCCGGACTGTCTCCGCCAGACTCAACTCCACCGATCTGCCGTCCGCCACCACCGAGACCTTCACCCGTCCCACACCCGCCCGTTTGCTGTCGGTCACTTCAATCACCGCATTGCCCGGAATGGTGTACGAGGCCTGGTCAAAGGCGACCGTCGAGCCGGCAACGAGCTCTGGCGACAGAAACCGCAGGGCATCCGCTAGGACGGTCTTGCGGTTGTTCGGGGCCTCGTTGGCCAGCGGGATCGACTCGAGGGCAAACGACTGGAAGACCACACGTCCTCCCGCGGAGTCCTGACCGGTCCTAGGAAACCTGATTCCCACCGGCCGACCGCTCTCTTGGAGGTACGTAGGTGAGGCGTTGGTCGCCGCATTGAGATGATCCGGGCCGTCGGACCAAACGATGCCCAGGATGTCGATGAGGAATCCGCTGGGGAATTCGGCGTAATCCAGGTCGAAGGTCTTCCCGCCGCCGACCGGATCCCCGGCCAGTCCAGCAATGGCAAAAGCCCCTCCATCCTCCTGTCGCCCCGACACATGGAGCACGTTCGTGATGAACGTACTGGCCTGCACCTCGGTCAGACGGGTCAACAGATCGAAGGATGAGACGAAGAGATTGCCCCCCGCCTCGACATACGCGGTCAGGGCCGAGGGAAATCCCGCTGGCGGCGGCTGGAGCTCCTCGGGACGCCAAAGCACGACGCGATAGGGCGTCAGCTCGGCCGCAGTCGGAGTGCGTCCAACCACCCCCACATCCCAGATCTCATAGTCCACGCCCAAATCGGTGAGAGGTCCGGTCCAGGTCTCGATCCCCGGATAGGGCGTCTCCGACAACAGTCCACCTTCCGCGAACAGGGACTCCGGGCTGTATACCAGCAGGGCATTCGCTGGGCGCGGCGCGATGAATCGGAAATACCGCCCGTCGTTGTCGTGGGTCGACACGTTGCCTGCCGCGTCCGTCGCCACGACCTCGAAGAAATAGGTCTCACCTGCGATGAGAGGCGGGAATGTGACGAGATGCTGGGATCGAAGCCCGAGATTGGTGATCGACTGGCGGATCTGGTTGGTCGTGCCAAACCGGACCACCGACCACGCCGGCTCACTCGTCAGCCAGCGCGCGGTCGTCCGACCAAACCCAGACGTGGCCAGTACCTCGGAGACGAGCGGTGGCTGGGCGTCGATCTGGGCCGTAGCGGAACGTTCCCCCGCAGGGGACAGGTCCAGGAAGACCGCCTTCAGCTCATCGCCATCGACCACCGACAGCCGTGCGTCATCCGTCACCTCGGGTCCCGGACGCAGGGAGACAACGCCTTGGAAAGTTCCTGAAGCGCCCAGGCGATTGAGGGTGATCCGCAGCCCGGCCGGTTCGGTGCTGCTTCGGATCGAGACGTTGACCGAGTTCTGAAGTCGGAGATCCGCGTCCGTCACCCGGACCATCGCCGTGGCATCCGGACGGTAGGCGGCACGATCCCAGGAGACGACCGCCTCACCCAGGGCTGGAAGCTGACCGGAAACCACGAGGGCAAAATCCTGTTCCGGACTGCTCCGGTTCCGCTGATGGACGTCCTGCACGACACGATGTCCGCGAACTCTGACGATCCACTCGCCAGCGGCGGGTTCGCCGATGTGGACCGCCTCGACGTTGTTGACCCGGTCGCCGTCTGGCGTCCCCGGCACACTCTCGCCCTCTGCGAAGGCATTGCCACGATACTGGTCCCCATTGGGTGCGATGATTTCGAGGTCGAGATCGTTCACCAGTGCCGGCAAGGCTGCTGGGAGGCTTGGGACATCCGTGTAGGCCAAGGTGACCTTGAGCATATCCCCGCCCCCTACGACCACGGTCCTCTCGAAGACCGCACCGTTGGTGAGGCCAGCACCCTGATCCGTGAATTCGTGGCGCCGATTGGAATCGATGAGCGTCACGAGATTCATCCGCCCCCAGCCTTCGTCGTTGTTGGGGACAGGCCCTGTATCCCCGACGACGATCCCGTCCCCGGAATCGTGGGGTGTCCCACCAAGGACATCTCCCGTGTCGGGAATCACCGCGGTCGACATGTCGTCGGCCGAGTTGATCAGCATCGCCTTCACGAGGGCTGGCGAGGGTGACAGCCCCCCATGCATCTCCCGGAACCACTGGATGGCGACAGCGGCGCCTCCAGAGACGTGCGGTCCGGCCTGTGACGTGCCACCCTGGTAGAGGTAGTAGTCGCTGATGGGGCCCCAGGCATTGTTGTCATTGGCAAAGACCGAACGCAGGGAGGCGATCCATGTGCCCGGGGCGGTGATGTCGGGCTTGATGCGTCCGTCCGCGGCCGGACCCCGCGATGAGAAGTCGGCCATGACCTCCTGACCCTCTCCGTAGAGCGGGAACTCGAACCGGTTGTTCTGCGTGGCCCCGGTCGCGATCACGTTCTTTGCCACGGCTGGACTCCCGATGGTCTGTCCTCCGGGACCGGAATTGCCTGCGCTGAACTCGAGGACGTAGGGCTGCTCCCCAGGGAAATCCGGGTCGGCATCGCGGACCAGTGCATCGAACTCGGCTGCGCTCAGGTCGTACTGGCCGCCCGTGTCGTCACCCCAGGAATTGGAGCCGACCGAGGCACCACTGCGAAGGGCATCCTGGGTCAGACGAGCGTAGCTCGGAGGTGGACGATAGTCGCCGCTGCCATCGAAGATCCGCTGGCCCACGAGACGTCCGCCGGGGGCAACCCCCAGGCCGTACCGGAACCCGGCATCATCCGCCTCACGGGTCGCGCCGTTGCCGAGGACAATCCCGGCACAATGGGTTCCGTGGCTGTGCTCGTCGGAGGCATCCGCAAGATTGTCGTACGCAAACAGGGCCTCGACCCGTCCCTCCAGGTCGGGATGGATCTGGTCGATCTCACCGGAATCCACCCCCGAATCGGCCACCGCAACCGTGACCCCCCGCCCGTCGAAGCCCATCTCGTGCAGGGCCGCCAGTCCATCGTTCCTCTGCGATTCCCCGGCGACAATCTCTGTCGCCACCTGGTCGACCAGTCGCATCCGGGGGGCGCTCTCGATCCAGAGGACTGACGCACTCCCGGCCAGCACCCGCAGGCCGGCGGCGTCGAGCCCCCCCCGATGAATCGTCCCCATCTCCAGCGAAGCGCGCGCGCGCGCGTTTTGGAGGTGTCGGGCGATCAAGGCGCGATCCTCCGAGGGGGCGTTGCGGAGGATGAGGATCTGGACTGGCCTGGATCCCATGGGATGGCCCTCGAACTCCCGAATGAGCCGGGGATCGACCTTGTGCTTCGGCTCATAGTCCAGAACGGTGACGACCTCCGGATCTGATTTGAGTGCGCCGAGGGAAACGGATTCCAGCCGGGAAAGGAAGGCGTCGTCTGGAACGTATTGGATGAGGGATGCACCCAATGCGGAGAGGCGGTCCCGCGTCCCGGAATCGGGCGCAGACCGGAACTGAACCAGATAGAGGCCCGACACCACGGAGTCGGGGGGACCTGGCATCACCGCCCGGGCCAGGCTTTTCTGGGCTGGAGCCAGAATCGTCTCGTTCCGAAGCCGGATGGGATTGGAGGCCCGAGCCCATCCCGACACCGCGGAACCGACCACCAGCAGGATCAGAACGAGTCTCGGGATCACGCCTGGAACCTAGCGAGTCCCATGCCGGGTTCAACCCGGAGCCTCGGCCAACTCTGGAGGGGATCGATTGTTTCCCAGGTGTCCGAGGGACGCTCCCGTGTCAGTGACGTCGATGACGCCAAGGCTTGCGGCTGTGGGGACCCCGCCCTAGACGTTACCGGGTGATTGGAATCGAGAATGAACAGCTTCTGGAGAGGCTCTCGAAGTCCCAGATCTTCTCGGACTACCAGAAGGCGTTCGGGGAGGCCACGGGGCTGCCCCTGACCGTCCGTCCGATCCACGTCGGCACCCCCTCGCTCCACGATCATCCCCACGAGAATCCCTTCTGCGCCCTTCTCGCGAAGTCCAACAAGTCCTGTGCCGCCTGCCTCGAGATGCAGGAGACCCTTTCGGAGAGTCCCGGGGCCTCCCCACGCACCGCGGTCTGTTTCGCCGGGTTCAGCGAGACCTCGATCCCGCTACGGTTTGGACATCAGCTTGTGGGGTTTCTTCAGACCGGACAGGTCTTCGTGGAGGACGGTCCGACCGACGATCGGTTTGCCAAGACGGCCCGACAGCTGATGGACTGGGGCCTGAAGACCGACCTGACGCGGATGGAGGAGGCCTGGTTCCACACCCGGGTCCTCTCCCGGGAGCAATACGATGCCATGGTCCGGCTGGTCTCCATCTTCGGGCAGCACCTGTCGATCGTCGGGAACCAGATCCTGGTCCAGGACCGGAACGCCGAGCCGCCGGCCGTGGTGCGTGCCAAGCAGTTCATCGCCGAGCATCAGGATGAGGACCTCTCCCTGGGGCAGGTCGCCAAGGCGGTGAACACGAGCTCGTTCTACTTCTGCAAGCTGTTCAAGAAGGCCACCGGTCTGAACTTCACCGACTACGTCTCACGGGTACGGATCGAGAAGGCCAAGAACATGCTGCTGAACCCCAACGTTCGGATCAGCGAGGTGGCATTTGCCGTCGGGTTCCAGTCCTTGACCCATTTCAACCGCGTCTTCCGCAAGGTCCTCGGGGAGTCCCCCACCGAATACCGGCGACGTCTGCCCAGGGGCGCGAACCGGTGAGTTCTGGGCATGCCCACGATGGGGCGCCTTCCTGGCGTCCGATGGCGGTGCGGGCTGCGATGTGCGCGGTCTCGACACTGTCGGCCTGGCTCACGGAGCCGACCCATCCCACGGCTTCGCAGGCCTTGTATGGCTTGGCGCTCCTGAGCGGCTCCTGGGATCTCGCCCGCCATGTCGCCCGTGATTTCCGGGCGCTCCGCTTCAACACCGAGTTCCTGATGCTCCTCGTGGTGGTGGGTTCCACCGTCCTTGGAACCTGGAGCGAGGGAGCCCTGCTGCTGGTCCTGTTCTCCTCCTCCTCCTCGCTCAGTGCCTTCGCCTCAGCCCGGACCCACCGCGAGATCCAGGCACTACTCAAGGGAGTCCCAAAACACGCACGACTGATTGTCGCTGGGGTAGAGAGACAGGTGCCGGTCGACAGCCTGGTCGCTGGACAGGAGATCCGCCTGACCGCCAACGAACAGGTGCCGGTCGATCTGATCGTGCTCCGCGGCGACAGCGCCTGCGACGAGTCGACCCTGACGGGTGAAGCCGAGCCGGTTTCCAAGGCGCCTGGTGACCGGCTCTCCGCCGGGACTCTCAATCTGTGGGGGGTCCTGGAATGCCGGGTGGAACGACCGGCCGGGGAAAGTGCGCTCCAACGGATCATCCAGATGATCCATGAGGCCCAGCAGCAGAAGGCCCCCATCCAGAGGTTCACCGACCGGTTCGGCACCCGCTACACGGTCGGTGTGGTTGCTGGGTGTGTCGTCTGGTTCCTGTACAACCACTTCGGACGTGGCATGCCTGCCTTCTCGGCGCCCACCGAGGGGGGCACCGCGTTCTACCGGGCCATGACCCTTCTTGTGGTGCTGTCTCCCTGTGCCCTCGTGCTGTCCGTACCTTCGGCCATCCTGTCCGCCATCGCCTGTGGGGCCCGTCACGGCGTCCTGTTCCGCGGAGGGACTGCTGTCGAGACGCTTGCCGACATCACCGCGGTCGCGATGGACAAGACCGGCACCCTCACGGAGGGGACGCTCCAGTTGGTTGGCATCGATCGGCTCGAGGGCTCCGAGGCGGCTGCGCTGGCGGCTGCGGGCAGCCTGGCTGCGCTGTCCAACCACCCCATCTCGAGGTCGCTCCAGGGGGAGACGATCCGGCGTGGTGCCGCGACGATTCCTTTGTCGGGATCCGAGACCGTCCCGGGGCAGGGGATCCGGGCGCGTGGACCTGACGGGGAATATGCGCTGGGCAGCCGGATACTTGTGGGCGCAAGACTCCCGCAGAATCTTGACGAGGCCCTGCCTGCGGTCCTGGACGGGGTGAACGAGACTTGGGTCAGCGGTCCTGGTCTCCTCGCCCGCCTTCTGCTCCGCGATGCACTTCGCCCCGAATCCGCCGGGTTGGTGGCCCGGCTCCGCTCGGATGGTCTCCGGACCGTGATGCTCACCGGTGACCGCGCCGCGGCGGCAGAGCGTCTGGCCCGGGAGGTTGGCGTCGATGAAGTGTTTCCCCAGTTGAAGCCGGAGGAGAAGGTCGCGTCCGTCCGCTCGCTCCGGGACAAAGGATATCGGGTCGCCATGATCGGCGCTGGGGTCAATGACGCCCCAGTCATTGCCGGTGCCGATGTCGGGGTCGCGTTGGGGACCCGCGGGTCCGACGCCGCCCTCGAGCAGGCCGATGTCGTCCTGATGAACGACCGCCTCGAGAACTTCCTCTTCGCCCGCGATCTCAGCCGACGGGCGCGGGGCGTCATCGGTCAGAACTTGGTGATCTCGCTCGGCACCATGGCGGTCATGGCCCTGGCCACGCTGGGGTGGAGTGCCCTGCCGCTCTGGACCGGCGTCGCCGCGCACGAGGGAAGCACCGTCCTGGTGGTGCTCAACAGCCTCCGCCTACTGGCCTCTCCGAAGGCGCCGACGGACCATAAAACCGGTCACTGACGCCTTCGCCTCCTCCAGTGTCCAAAAAATGGCTGGAAAAACCGGGCTGCGGACGGCACATCCTAGATCCTTCGGTCCATCCGTATGAACGAGCAGATCGTCATTCTCGATTTCGGGAGTCAGTACACCCAGGTCATCGCCCGCCGCATCCGTGAATGCCGCGTCTATTCCACCATCCTCCGGTATGACACCCCGGCAGCCGAGATCGCCCGGTTGAATCCCAAGGGGATCATCCTGTCGGGTGGACCCAACTCGGTGTATTCGCCCAAAGCGCCTCTGCCGGACCGGAACCTCTTCAAACTGGGGCTCCCGGTCCTTGGGATCTGCTACGGCGTCCAGGTCCTTGCGCATTTCCTTGGAGGCAAGGTCGAGCGCGGCCAGAAGCGGGAGTATGGCAAGGGCACCCTCACAGTCGGAGATTCCGGCTGCGCCCTGTTCGAGGGGCTGCCCAGTTCGCTCCAGGTCTGGAACAGCCATGGCGACAAGCTCACCCGCCTGCCCAAGGATTTCGCCGTCGTCGGGACCACCGAGAACTCCGACTACGCAGCCATCGAGAACCGTGCCCGGCGCTTCTTCGGGATCCAGTTCCATCCCGAGGTGGTCCACAGCCCCCGCGGCAAGGAGATCCTCGCCAACTTCGTCCACAAAGTCTGCGGCTGTGGCACGGGCTGGACCATGCGCAGCTACGTCGACCAGGCCGTCGAGGACATCCGGGCCCAGGTCGGATCCGAACGCGTCATCCTCGGCCTCAGTGGTGGAGTCGACTCCAGTGTCGCG
>SXGQ01503054.1_pt1 | contig 10503 bp, 7 predicted proteins | sample 3178371 | NCBI WGS metagenome assembly SXGQ01 (sample SAMN11356859, study PRJNA531348) | freshwater metagenome | isolation source: freshwater sample F1-20 | place: China: Fuxian Lake, Yuxi | collected 2017-12-25 | reverse complement strand
CGACGGCGAAAAACGGCGTGATCCGATTCAATCACCCCCACATCACCCACTTGCCCCCCCGATTCCGCATAAAAACATGTTTGGGTTGTGACCAACCCCCAACCACGCCCTTCAACAGGAAACACATCCATCACTTCAGCCTCACACCCCATTAATTCGTACCCCACAAAGGCTGTTGGCATCGTAACAGCAAGCTGGCGAATACCATCAATGCCCCCCCCATTCATACCTGATATTGTCAATTTTGACTGTCTAGACACCTGTTTATGTTCTGCCACCGCTTCATCATAAGACGCCTGATCAACCTGTTTACCAAGTTGGGCGAGTGAATCCCTCACCATGTCATAGGGAATACCATACGTTGATACCAAATCAAAGGCATCTTTACCAGAAAAAACAGACCCCGTATGAAGGTGCAGTCGTTCATTTAATCGAATAAGACCCTCCCGCAATGCCAACGAAAAAGTCTCATTCTCCTGATTCCACCACCCCATAATTTGATCTTCAAACTGACGTAAAAGGGGATACGTAGACCCCATTTGCTGAACCACTTGCCGAATAGCAGCCACCCCATCCAAGTGGGTATCTAGACGTGCTGCTGTTCCCATACACCGACGAATCAGCCTCCTAACAATATAGCCACGTCCCTCATTAGATGGGGCAATCCCCTCCGACATAATAAATGAAGCCGCTTTGATATGATCGGCTAAAATGCGAAGGGATTGATCCGGCACATGTGCGGGCATTTGCTGTCTAATCACTTGTATGAGCGTGGACAATAAGTCAGTTTCATATACGGATGAATGCCCATTTAAAACCATGGCCATTCGTTCGAGACCCGATCCGGTATCGACACTTTTGATGGATAGGGGTGAAAAAGAACCGTTATGAGACTTAAACCACTCCATAAATACCCCTGCATTCCAAATCTCAATGTAGCGTTTGGTATCAAATACACCACTAAGATGATACGACACACCATGCTCATCACCCGTATCAAAAAACACCTCTGTACAAGGCCCGCAAGGTCCGGTTTCACCCGATGGGCCCCAAAAACTATCCGAATGGGGTTGCCAAACAATATGCGATTCGGGTATTCCAACCCGCCGCCAAATAGCCGCGGACTCGTGATCAGCTGGTAAGTTAAATTCTGAATGACCTTCATACACGGTTACATACAACCGCTCCAATGGGAACTTAAACACAGTGGTTAGTAGCTCAAATGCCAATTCAATGGCACGATCTTTAAAATAATCCCCAATTGACCAACTCCCTAACATTTCAAACAACGTTAAATGATGCCGGTCCCCAACGTCATCGATATCTATCGTGCGAATACACGGCTGAACATTACATAACATGGAATGGGGTGGTGTTTGCTCACCCGTAAAATATGACTTTAATGGGGCCATACCTGAATTAATAAATAACAACGTTGGATCATTATTTGGAATTAAGGAGGAGTGAGGAATCACGTGGTGTGAATGCTTAGAAAAAAAACCCAAAAACGCCTCTCGTATCTCAGTGCTGGTCCAACCTGTCATACATCCTCTCCTTGTATCTGCGCCAATCCCCTACTCGATATAAGATCATATTCTTGTTGCAATAGCCATTGCTTAGCCGACTCGCCATATTGATAGCCGCCCACCTTACCCGTCGACAATACCACCCGATGACACGGTATTCGCCCCAAAAAAGGGTTGCGGGCCATCCATCTTGCCACCCATCTCGCCCCATTGCTCATTCCAACCATTTGAGCCAATTGGGCATAGGTTACCACTCGCCCCATTGGAACCTGTGCCAATACCCAATATACCCGTTTTTGGGCAGGGGTCACCCTCGACCAATCCAATTGAGACAAGGGCAACTGACTAATGTCTTGCAGGGAAAGTGTCGCGGATCCATTGGCCAATCGAATCCGTATCACCGCACCCTGTTGCCATTCAACCCTAAATCCCAGCATGTGAACGAGCAGCTTCCACTGTATTGTTCAACAACATCGCTATGGTCATGGGGCCAACCCCACCGGGAACAGGGGTAATGGCCGAACATCGAGGGGAAACCGAATCAAAATCCACATCCCCTACAATACGATACCCTTTGGGTTGTCGCCGATCTTCAATTCGATTAATACCAACATCTATCACCACTGCCCCCTCTTTCACCATCGCTCCTGTAATAAATTCCGGCACCCCAATCGCTGCCACCAAAATATCCGCTGATTGGGTCACATGTGACAAATGACGGGTTTTGGAATGGGCCAATGTCACCGTTGCATCCACACCTTTTTGAACAAGCAATGCAGCCAACGGTTTCCCCACAATATTACTCCGACCCACAATCACCACATGGGCCCCCGCGGTGGCAATCCCTTGGTGCTCCAACAAACGAACGACCCCATATGGGGTGCATGACCGAAAACCAGATAACCCCTGAAACACCCGACCCAAATTCATGGGATGAAACCCATCCACATCTTTGCTTGGCTGAATTCGCTCAATCACCAATTGCTCATCAAACCCTTTAGGAAGTGGCAATTGAACCAATATCCCATGAATGTCGGGGTCTTGATTTAAATGATCAATGAGCTCCAATAAAGCCCCTTGCCCATCACTGGCTGCCAAGCGATAATCGTAACTGGTTATACCAACCCGATGACACGCTCGTTTTTTGGCCTCTACATAAAATTGCGAGGCAGCATTCGAACCAACCAATACCACCGCCAACCCAGGATCTCGCCCCGTGTTGGCTCGAAATTGCTGAACCGTTTGGGTTAATTCTAATAACAAGGAATCGCTCATTGCTTTACCATCTATCAACGTCGGGGGCATCGGGTTACCTTTCTCATCCGCTCATGAGGCATGAGGGTTATACTATCATTATACTTACCGAAAATTAGCTGAAGGGCTCTCCCCTAAAGAGGGGGTGGGAATCATCACCTGATGATAATACATCAAGTTGGCCAACGCCATATCCCGAAGGGGAGAGGAGGCTGCTTGTTCTTGAAGTTCACTGATCAGATCTTGTACAACCTTTGAATGAGTGGGTCGATTAAAACTGTTAGCCAAATCATGATACCACCGAAGCCGGGTGGTCGGGTTTACCAACATATCCTTTCTTAACCAATCGTTATTAACCAATGTTGATAACAAGGTATCCAAAAACACCGCTGGTGACGTGACCACGCTCACCGGCAATAAAGTAGGGATTCGAACAAATGCGTTTTGGGGGGCCACCCCCATTCGATCTGTGACACGGTTGTACACCCACCCATCCGCACGCAACAAAGCCCATGATGGACGTGGTGGATCCGGCGATTCAAATTCCAATTGAATCGACGCTGATGGCATTAACCCAAAGCGACTCAAATTGGCCGTACCTGAACGACTCCCTACTTGTATAAGCACTTGATACGGCAGTTGCCCATCTACTTGATTCCATTGCCGCGCCACCGCATCTCGATCGTGGATCCAACCATCAGACACCCGTCGAACCTGTTTGCCCACCAATAGTCGACACTCTCGAAGGGGGTAAGCCGATCGATTCGTCACAGTAACCCGATACCGAAACCAGCTATCAGGTAGAATTTGAACAGATACCGCAACGTCCGCATCCAAAACATCCACCCAATCAAATAACACCGACTTGGATTCATTTCGATACCCATTCGCATCACGAACGGCACCAGACATTAACGAAACCCAACCGTCATGGGATGGCACAAACACAACCGATGACGATGATGCTATGACAGCCCATCCAAAACTAACTGAAATTAATCCAATCAAAAAACCGATAAGTGTATAAACAAGTTTGGTCATGATGGTAGGATACATTCCGACAACCCGACTAATCAAGGGAGCGAACACCGATCATCCGACTTGTTTAAATATGGCACTATCGTTTAAAATCGAAATTTATTCCTACCACAATGCATATAACCATTTGGTTCAAGCAAAACCAAGTGGTAGTACTGGCCACTAAAATTATAACCCAAAGGTGTGACATGCAAGTACAATTTGATGAAGAATCAGCCCGAACCAAACTAGATCAACTACGAGATATATCTGAAGAATCCGGCTTTTTAAGCCCCGATGAAATCATTGTATCGTTTGATCGGCAAGAAGGCATTCTGGATGATATTGAAGAAATATTAGATGGCAATGGAGAGACAGCACCCGAAGCAATCAGCGACACCGAAGAAGATGCACCAAAAGAACCTCGCCCCGTCGCCGAGATTGAGCGAACCATTGATTTAGATGACTCCGTTAAAATGTATTTGCGTGAAATTGGTACCATTAATTTATTAAATCAAGAAGAAGAAATTGAATTGGCCCGCCGTGTTGCAAATGGGGATGAATATGCCAAACAAGATCTCATTAATGCTAATCTGCGATTGGTGGTTTCAATTGCAAAAAAATACACCGGCCAAGGCTTGTTATTTTTAGACCTGATTCAAGAAGGTAACACCGGATTAATCAGGGCGGCCGAAAAGTTTGATTATACCAAAGGATTTAAATTTTCAACCTATGCCACATGGTGGATTAAACAAGGGATTACCCGTGCCATTGCGGATCAATCGCGAACCATTCGGGTACCTGTGCACATGGTGGAAACCATATACAAAGTAAAAAAAGTGTCCCGCGTATTAATGCAAGAATTGGGTCGCAAACCATCCGATGAAGAAGTGGCCGAGCGTACCGATATCCCACTTGAAAATATTGTGGCCATTCGAAAATACTCCCAAATCCCATTGTCTCTTGAAATGCCCATTGGGGATGAAGATTCCTCGCAATTGGGAGATTTTATTGAAGATAAAAATTTGGAATCCCCAGATCATGTCACCATGCGCAATATTTTACGAGAAGAATTATTAAAATCTATGGGCATTTTAACCGAACGCGAGCAAATGATTTTAAAATTACGATTTGGGTTTGACGATGGTCGCCCCCGCACACTAGAAGAAGTGGGTCGGGTATACAATGTAACCCGTGAACGGATTCGTCAAATCGAAGAAAAAGCACTTAGAAAATTACGTCACCCCTCTCGTCGGTTGCGTTTGGAATCGTTTCGCAAGCAATAACCCTCCGGCTTCACCCCCGCTCATCTTCTAGGCATCGCATCGTTTTATCACCGTGCCAAGGTATACCCATTTCTGTATTTTCTATCTTTTGCGAAATTAAAAAATAAGGTATAACCCCACAATAAGGGGGTGGGTTATGATCATTGTATGGATGGCTGTTGGGATCATTGGTACGGGATCCGCCATTATTAGTCAAAGTATACTGGGCTGGTTTATTTGGATACTAATGGCACCTATATTAATATATGGTATCCATCGTATTAACCACCATTCTATTACCCATAGTGGCTTGGGAATGGTTATTGGATGTGGGGTCATGGGCTTATTACACCCCCCCTTATTCGATCGACCCCCCAATTGCTCCGGAAGGGTGATGGTGGAATCCGTTCATGTCACCCCCCGTCAACGCGTTGTGGCACTGGCACTTGACCAAGAAAGCAACGCCCGTTTTCGACTATTATTACCAAAATGGGTACCCAAAGGGAGTGTATTGCACATTCAATATCAGACACTTCCCGAACCATCACCTCGAAATCCTGGAGAATGGGACCCTCGATTAAAGGATCATCGACACAAAATTCTCGCCACACTCAAGGTTCACCACCTCACCATACAAGGGCATCATTGGGTCAACCCCATTCCAGATTGGATGACCGCCATCCGACAAAAAATAATTAATTCCACACGTTATATCATGCCCCAGCCCTATGCCGATGGGTTAATTGCCCTCACAATGGGTGAAGCGGATACTGACATCCCAGATACCATAAAACACGATTACACCCAATCAGGTTTAACCCATTTATTGGTGGTATCCGGTTCACAAGTTGCCCTTTTAATTGGTTTGCAGTTGGGGTTATTCATTCGGCTTCAAACCCCAAAATGGGCCTTATTAATACTCATTAGTATTAGTAACTTGTTATTTTATTGCCTATGTGGGGGGGGCGTATCCATTATGCGTGCCATTATTATGAGTGAATTATCCTTATTGCTCCGCACCATTCATCACCCCTTATCCACATGGCATAGTTTATTAATCACCAGTGCCTGTATGATCTTAATCGACCCCATGAGCGTATCCGATTGTGGGGCACAATTATCCATGATGGCCACCGCCTCATTATTATGGGGAGCTCCCTGGATTCAGGAACACCTGACCAAGCGTTATCTCTTTATTCATCCTATTATTCGAACCCAAATTGGGTTAATCGTAGCCCCATTTATATTTACTGCCCCACTTACAATTGGTACTTTGGGCAATCTTTCCCCCATTTCACTACTCACCAATGCCGTGGCGCTCCCCATTATTGAATTGCTGGTACCCATTGGGTTTTTGACCTGCATTGGTGCTTGGTTAATCCCAGCCATTGGGGAGGGGCTGTCTCAATTATGTATATTGGGGATTATGGCCTTAAATATGATCGCAAAGTGGGGGAGCCATATTCCACTTGGGTATTGGCGCTTTCCACAACCGCCTTCATGGCACCCCCTCATTGGGTGTCTAGCCATTGGATTATGGGTCATCCCTGAATGGAATAAAATTCCCAAAAAAGAATGGATAGCAGGCACTTTAATGGGTATTTGGTTGGGCTATTTGGTGGGAATGGGGCTATTGTATCGACCCATTCGAATCATCTGTTTGGATGTGGGTCAAGGCGATTCAACATTAATTATAGCGCCAAATGGACACACCATCTTAATGGACACAGGCAATCGTTTGCCGGGCGCCCAAGACGATGACTACGCCCAAAAAGTGATTCTACCCGCCTTGAGATATTATGGGGTATCCACCATCCATACATTTATTGCCACCCATGATGATATGGATCATATTGCAGGGGTCCACACATTATTAACCCATACCCGCATCCAACAAATTATTGCACGATCCCCCAGCCCCCAATTGGAACAGCAAATCAATCAGCCCATCAAGCCCCCACCATTTAATCGGATTTGGCGGATTGGTCATCAAGTGCCATCACCCGTTTACATCCGGTGGCTTGGGTTGTCAGATCACCCTGATTCTAATAATCGGTCCATATGCATCCAAATAGCAGTCCAAAACCTTCGATTTTTATTTACCGGTGATGCCATGGAAGATGCCGAACGAGAATTGGTGCAACAATATGGTTATACACTACAAAGCCACGTCTTGCATGTGGGCCACCATGGCAGTCATAGCTCAAGTCATGATTGGTTTCTAAAAACCGTCACTCCCCAATGGGGCATCATAAGTGTGGGCAAAAATAATCATTATGGCCACCCCCACCCCACTGTTTTAAAACGCCTCATGAACCATCGGATCATGCCACTTCGTACGGATCAGGATGGGGCGATTGAATGGACCATATGGCCCACCCATGTCAGCATCCGACGGTGGGGCCACTATCATCGTGGATGGGAGAAGCATCCGATTCACTACCCCCTATCCCACTTTAAAAACTGACCTATCCCCCCAAAGCTCCCTACATCCCACTCACAACAATACCCCACCCATCAGGGTCTCTGATGATGGAATACCATACGAGGCGGATACGCATCAGGCAACAGTTCAAAATATCCCTTTTTTAATTGATTAAACACCACTGGAGGAAAGAAAGCGCGAGCAAGCACCCTGCCAAAATCAAGCAAGTGATTGCATAAATGAATCATGGATAGATATAGCCGTGTGGTCGAAGCGAAGTTCCCCCCATCAATGGGTCCTACCCCTGCTTGGATGGTATCCCTAACAAATTCCGTGACCTCGTGATGGATGTGTTCTGCCCATACAAGTGCCTGCTGATAGACCGCAAACATCCGCTTGGGTTCCATTTGATTAGCACCCAAAAACCCCAAAAATTCCGATACCACTAATTCACGCAAATCTTCCCGATTGGCCTCTGTGATTACATCCAAGGAACTCAAGCGAATCAGGGTACTACTTAATTGTAAAATGGCCATCCAAAACGCCCTCGGACCGCCGTACTGCAATGCCGTTTGATCAACCCACGCATTTTGAGCCCATGTGTTTTCATCAGGGATACCCGAGCACCATTTCAAATCCTGAAATAAACATAATGAAAGCCGATTTCCCCAATTGAACATAACCGCTTCTTGCAATCGATTGGCGAATTCTTCCGATATAAATTCCACATCTTCTAATTGGAAAAAAGCCGGTAATGGCGATTGTACCTGAATAGGGTGATACTCATGCCAATAGGCATGCCCCAACTCATGAGCCAATGTGTTGATCCATTTTTCAGAACGGGATAATGCAATTAAGCACCCATCTCCAGATCGATAACAATTGATTAGTCCATATGCATGCAATGGCAACATTTCCGCATCATCATCAAATCCAACCCAAACCGATTTTTTGGGTAATATATGTTCCAACATGGTATGAATTAGTTGAGCGTAACTCAGCATAGATTGTGAGTCGTTTTGATGCGACTCATTTTTAGACATGTGATGAACCTGCGATAATAAGGCAGGAAATTGGCTCTCGTGCCACGGTCTCAAAAAAGATGGTGCCCGAACCAAGCTTTTTTCCCCTTCTCCTTGATGATTTACAACATCATCGCCACCCCTTTTACCAATCATGGGCCCACTCGTCCCACCCAAATACCCAACTGGAAGTAAGCATTGGAATCCCAATGCAGCATAAAACCAACATTTAGCAACACTCACTGAACGGGCCATCTCAGTCACTTTTCCAAGCGCATCTAAATGCATCTTCTCATCCTTTCTGCTATACCGATCTATTCATGACATCCACCCAAGGAACCCATACCCCATATAAAAGAACCATATCGATCATATTTTGAATTATTTGCGCTGGTTAGTCCCCTTTTTATGTTTTTTTAAAAATGGTTGGATCGTGGTGGGACGATCTTGCCGCCGCTCCACTTGCATTTGTTGTTCGGATTGCAGTTTTTTGAAATGCGCCAATCGATCGGGGGATAAAAGACCAGATTGGATAGCCAATTGCACCGCACATCCAGGTTCGGTGTCGTGTCGGCAATTGGTAAAATGACAGCGTGTAGAATAATCCAGAATATCCGAAAATGCACGATCCATTCCAATCGCTAAATCCCACAATTGAATTTCTCTAATGCCAGGTGTATCGATAATCAACCCACCATGGTTAGGCAATTGAAACAACTGACGACGGGTGGTGGTATGCAAGCCTTTGTTGTGTTTTTGATTCACATCCCCTATTGCCAAATTTAGATGGGTTAATTGATTAATGAGGGTCGTTTTACCTACACCAGATGCCCCGATAATGACAGCCGTATGGTGAGGACGTAACCAAGACTGAATCGATGAAACACCCCACCCCGTACTAGGGTTTGCTTTAAATAAAGGGATCGATGACACACTTTGGGTAATGGCTAACCATACCTCATCCAAATAATCGCAACAATCCAATTTGGTAAGCATCACCCCCACCTCACAACCGGTATCGGTGGCCAGTGCCACAAAACGCTCTAACCGTCGAATATTAAAAGTGGCATCTAAACTATGGGCCACCAAAATTTGATCCATATTACTAACCAAAACATGTTCATTGGTTCGCTTCCCCACCACCTTTCGCGACAATTTGCGATACCGAGGTAAAATCGATTTGATCCGATGATACGGTGGGGGCATGTGTTCCAATAACACCCAATCACCCACCACCGGCAACTCTGATTCTGAGCCCATTTTAAACAACAATCGACCTGCAATTTTCGCCTGACTCGGGCCATTGCCGTCATCCACCCAATAAAAATGCTTCGATTGATCCACCACCCGCCCCAATACCCCCCCTGACAATAGCGAATCGTGGTACAGCCCATCCCGCCAACCAGGAGGCACCACGCCCCCCATCATTGGGATGACACAGATTTGGATTTGATTAAGCTAGCCACCACTGCCGCAACCAACACCGAAAATATAAAACCAAGTGACCAATGAATGGGGATTTTGTAAACCTCTGAAAGCAACATTTTAACCCCGACAAATACCAAAATGACAGATAACGCGTGTTTAAGATAATAAAAGCGATCCACAAATCCAGATAATGCAAAATACAACGAACGAAGCCCTAAAATGGCAAAAACATTGGATGTATACACAATAAAAGGATCACGAGACACCGCCAAAATAGCGGGTATGGAATCAACCGCAAAAATTAAATCAGTCACTTCTACCAATACCAAAACCGCAAACAATGGGGTGGCCGTTAACCGACGGTTCAGTGTGACAAAAAAAGATTGTCCATGATAGTCCGTTGTAACCGGAATTAATTTGCGTAGACCCTTCATAATAGGGCTTTGGGTCATATCTGTTTCTTTTTCATCTGCTACAGCCATTTTAATACCCGTAGCAATTAAAAAGAGCCCAAACACATAAATAATCCAATGAAATTTTTCAATGAGTGTTTTCGATGAGTTTTT
>SXGQ01289671.1_pt1 | contig 10503 bp, 6 predicted proteins | sample 3178371 | NCBI WGS metagenome assembly SXGQ01 (sample SAMN11356859, study PRJNA531348) | freshwater metagenome | isolation source: freshwater sample F1-20 | place: China: Fuxian Lake, Yuxi | collected 2017-12-25 | reverse complement strand
TAGTTAAATGATAATGCGTTTTGTAATTTATTTATTGGTCCTTGTAATGATTCAGCACCAATAAATTTAAATGATAAACTAACATTTGCAATCATTGGTTGAACACCAATACCTTCTGGGTTTAAATCCCAAACCAATGGTTCATAATCAATACTTAAACTATCTATCGCAATTTTAGTATAGAAAAAATCACCAACTCTTAATATACAAATTGGAGCCCTACCAAATGCTAAGTTGTTTGCACCTTGTTCTTCTAAAGTAGGTCCTTGTCTAGTACATTGGTGTAAAAACGTTAACCTTGAGTTTAACCCTTCTGGTGTCATTGAGTGAAACGCTGGATGGAAATATTTTATTTTTTCTCTAAATTTATCAAATATAAATCTGTCCGTTTTTTGTAGTTTATCAAAAAACATTGTTTCATTATAGAATTTTTCTTTTATTGTAGTAGTAATTCTTTGTTCAGTTGTTACAATACAATCGTCTGGTGGTGCAACTTCAGACAAAGCTTCATCAGCATCATATTCGAAATGTATTTTAACCCTTCTATCATATTTACAAGCATATGTATCAGTAGCACTACCTTTTTTTGGATTACACTCAGATTCACTAGCTTTTATTTGATAACTTGGTAATTTTTTAACTTTTTTATCACATTTTTCTTTAGACCACCCTATCGCTGGACACCATTCTTTTTTTAATTTGTTAACAACATTATCAGCTCTAGAATCAGCTAATTGTTGGTTACAAGCCGCCCTACCTTGTGGACTGGCGTGACCAATAACTTCTATTCTACAATGTGGACATTTTTCTTCTATATATTTAGTATAAGCAGCAAATGTTTGGTCATCAAAAATACCTCTAATAGTTTCATCACCTACTTTACTAACTGGTGTTTTTGGGCTATTTTTACTATAATTAAGACCATAATTATGTGTATCTGGCCATTCTTTATGAACACCGTTATTATTAGCACACTCAGTCTTATATGTAAATCTACTAGGATATGTACCTAAACCAAAATGTGGTCCATTATAAGTTGGACTAAGATATACGTCATAGTCAATTGTTTGATTATAATCTGGAACCCCACTAGTAGGTGTAGTTGTACCACTAATACCAGATTCATACATTACTGGTACACTAGCTTGGTCATTAGGGAAGAATACAAATAAATCTCCAGGTGGAATTTCAGCTGGAGGTGCTTTTCTTTGTTGTGGAACTTTTGATACATCTGGTTGTAATTTTACGTTTTGAGTAACAGTAAATTTATCAGTCCAAAAACTATCTGGTTCAATACAACCAGCAATATATGAAGCCACATAATTATCATCTGGACCATTTGTACCTCTAAATGTATTCATATACGTAGGGTGGTCAACAATTATTTTAAATGATAACTGACCAGTTCTCTCAGTGTTATTATATGTATAAATGTTTTCACCTCTACCGATAAATTTATGAGCTTCCCATTCAACACTTACTGATTCACTTATTTGTATATCATAAGGTGGAAACCACATCATTCTACCTCTTTTACCAGTTAATGGGTCACCAGCACCTTGTTCACCTTTTGGTAATTGTTCTACTCTATCAGCCCACGCTAAATTTTCAATCGAAAGCATATAGTTTTTAGTATTACGTAATGCTTTCTTATCTAAATCTGGATTATTGTAATCACTAGTGTATGGTGCCATTTTAACAAAACCAGTATCTTCTAATACAGTATTTTGTGTATTTAACCTAAAAGGTACTCTACCACCATCAGAACCATATAAACCATTACCTTCATAAGTACCACTTCTAACTAATCTATGAACATAGTCATATCTTTCTTTTGTTGTCCAACTTCTACAATAAACAAATTCTGGTTCTTCTTGTAATGAATTATATCTACCATTTCTATCATACATTATTTCTGATAAAACAGCACTACCTTTTGATAAACCACCACCGTTAGCTGTTTGTATTTGTGTTGACGTTTCACCCATTATACCATCTCTATTAACAATAGTTTTCATACCTTTACTGTTAAATAAAAATTGGGTTTTGGTTAATAAATTTTGTTTTGTTCCAATGAATGGAATATATTCTTCAAAAATTTCAGAGTTTGGTAAACCACCTTTAGTTGACCCCCATGCAAATCTTTTTCTATTAACATTTGAACCATCTGTTTGTTCATAACTATCTCTACCTTCTGCAATAAAATCTGGAAAATTTTCTGATACTTTTTCTTCTCTTAAATAATTTAAATCTGAAATAATACCATCTTCTTTATTAAATAAATTAATAACCTCACCTTTTTTATCAAAAGCGTAAATAATCGCATCTTCTATTTTGTCACAAGATTCTAAATTATCACAAAAATTAGATAAAATATATGCTGGTGCATAACCAGTCCTAAATAATGTATTGTTTGGATTATCACCTTTAGGGTCTTTAGAATTTGTACCAATTTGATTAGCGGTAATATTTTTAATTAAAGATTTTAATTGTCCTTTACCAGTTGTTCTTAACAATTCATTTGCTCTAGTTATATTTTGAACTTCACCAGTTTCTGATTGAAAAATAGAACCAGCATCATTCATATAACTTCTAGGTAATGTAAATCCTAAAATTTTTGCTGAATAATCTAAAACACCAGCAAGACCGCTTTCTGGTATTGTTATTCTATAATTAGGTCTAAAACCAGTTAAACCATCACCTTTAATTAAACTCAATACATTACCTTTAACGTCTAGTTTACCTAATAAAGCTTCTTGAATGTTAAAAGCTGCGTTATTAGCTAATGCTAGTGCCAACTGTTGTCCACCAATAGTACCTAATTTTGTGTCAGTCATTAAACCAGTAGCACTTAAAACCCTACCAGCTAATGAAGACCTAACATCAAAGTTATCTACTATACCAGCTTTAGAAAAACCTAAACCTTGACCGTTTAGTATACTACCGATTGCATTTGATGCGTTAATAGCATCAGTTTTACCTAAATTTAAACTACCATACTTATCAACATCTCCAGTAGTAACATCGCCATATGTTTCTAAATAACCAGTTAATTGTTGTGTTATATTACCTGGTTGCATAACAATAAAGTCAGCAACATCTAATTGTTTTGATTCATCTAAATATAAGTTCTTTGTTACATTATCTAATTTAAATTTAGCATTTTTAGTTTTAGCTAATAAACCATAAGTTTCAATACCTTGTGGATATGATTGTACACCTTGTGGCCATTCAGCAGACCCAAATGAAGATAGACCATCTGGTGATGTAAAAGTTGTATCTTGAACATAATCTATACTTTTTAAATCATCAGCATTTGGAGAAGTATTTTTAAATGTGTTAGGTAAAATATTTAAATCTTTCCATATTATACCTTCAGTTTCTAATGGTAAATAATTTGGTATAACGTTAGAACCAGTATTAACTAATGTGTCCAATACTGGTTCACCAACTTTAGGACTACCGTTTATAGCTGTATTAGTTGAATAACCAGCTGGTAACATTGAAGTCGGTAATAAATTTTTATTCAATAAAAAATCACGAATACCGTAAGTAACAGCAACACTATTTATTGTGTTTTTAGTAGAAGGCGTAGGTGACGCTGGATTATAGTATATTGGCATAGTAACATTATTTTATTATATAAATACTATAATAATAAAATTTTTGACAAAATAAATCTTTAATTATGTTATATCATAAAATAAAAAAGGTACCCTTATTGAGTACCTCTTTTTAAATTAAATAAATCTATATTTATTTTGTTTCTAACTTTTTAATTGAATCTCTTAATTTTATTGCTTCCTCAAAGTTTTGAGTTGATATAGCATAATCTAATTTAGATTTCAAATCATTTACCTTTTCAGAATTTTTTTCGTAATCTTTGATTAAATCTCTTAATCTTACGGCTTCTTCAAAGTTTTGAGTTTCAACAGCTTTATTTAAAGCTATATTTAAATTCTTAATTTCCGTAACTTCTGATGTTGATTTAACGTCATTAGTTGAAGTAGGATACCAATAATTATCATAATTTAGTGATGATACATAAGAAGTGGAAGTGTAAGAACCATCATTTGAAGTAAATGTAGTTTTATACCACTTTGAACCATCTTCATTAACACCACTTTCAGTTTTAGTTGAGCCTAATGTTGGTGTTAATTTATTTGTTATTTGATTATAAAATGATTCAAATTTTTCTTTATCAGAAAATAAAGAATCAAATAAATTAAATAATGGTTGATTTTTTTTAAAATTCATAGTAAATTTATTATTAATTTTATTATTATATTATAATTATTTATTAATATTATTTATATATACAAATATACGGATTTTATTTTTAAAAGTCAATGTTTTTTAGATATTTTTTTAATATTAATTTTTAAAATATTGATAGTCAGTAACTTTTAACCTTTCATTTTACCCATACTTACTCTCTTCATTGTTTCATCTTCAACGATTTTAGCTACTTTTCTTCTAAATGATTCATTTTCCAGGATATTTTTACTAATTTCTTGACCTCCTGGTCCTTCTATTGTTATTTTACCATTTATAGTTACTGGTTCAAAAGTATGTCTTACTGTACCACTTGTTGAACCACCAATATTAGTATTTTTATCAATAGCACCACCTTTTTTAAGTGCTAATACATCATCTCTTGTATCGATAGGTGTTATTTTACCCCCTTGAATTACTCCTCTAGTAGACATCATATCTTTAATAGCCAATGCTGGTCCTAGTGCTGGTAACATACTAGTAGCAATTCCTTTCATCAAACTATTTTTGAAAGAAGAACCACCAAATAAACCGTCTTTAACTGGTGCGTTAAAATAAGCATCGTCAGCTTTTGGACCACCACCCCATAAACTATTAATACCATCACCAACAGAACCACCAGCCATATAACCCAATGCACCACCAATTAAACCACCAAAAAGTGTACCTACAATTGGAACAACACTACCAATAGACGCACCAAGAGCAGCACCACCCCAAGCACCTAAACCTTTTGTAGCGGTACTTGTTGCTGTTTTACCAACATTTTCACCAGTACCCATACCAGCTTCTTTATTTGCTTGGTAAGAACTATAAGCATCTAAACCTAAACCAGCTACACCTAATGCTCTACCACCAATTCCTTTTAATAAACCTTTGGTTCCACCACCCCATTTGAAAGCTGATTTAGCTGCACCAAGTCTAGTATCACCCATAGCTCTCAATCCTTTATAGTTATTTCTGAAGTTTTTACCATAACCACCAGCTCCACCGCCACTAGGACCAGAACCAGAACCACCGCCACCTCCTGGACCACCCATACCGCCAGCAACAGACATAAAACCTTTTCCTAATGACATACCGTTCATGAACCATTTAGCCATATCCCATAAACCACCCAATAATTTAAATGCACCAATCATCAATGGTATACTTTCAGCCATAGCCCATAAAGCAGCTGTTAATTTAGGGTGTTCAAGCATCCAAGAACCTATTGAAGATACGAAATCACCAATAACACCAGCAAATTTAGATACGGTTTCACCCATTCCTCCAGGTTTATTAAAGTCTTTAACAAATAAATCTAACTTATCAGCTAAGCCTCCTGGTTTGTTAAAACTTTCTATCAATGGTAATAATGTTACTTTCATATTATCCATGAAATAAGTTAATTGTTCATCAAAACCTCTAGCTTCCTCAGCTCTTTTTCTCATATCTACTTGTTGTGCAATTTGAGCTTGAATAAGCGTTTTATCAGTATTTGTTAATTGTGAAACTAATTTAGTTGAACCACCAATGAATATTTCAGCTTTACCATTTTTACCTATTTGAGATTTATTACTAATATAATCTAACATTTCTTTATCTTCATCACTACCACCAATAGTAAAACCAATTTGACTTTTAACCTTATCAAATTTAGCCATGTTTTTACCCATCGTGACTAATTTGTCGTATTCGATACCAGTTTGTTCAGCGATAATTTTAAGCCTATGCATACCTTCAGCTGTCATATCAAATTCTCCAGTTGCTTTGTTGAAACTAATACTTTCTTGTGACGCTCTAGCGATTTCTTCAGTCAAACCTTTCATATCATTTCTAGCCATGTACATTAAATGGAAAGGGTCAGACATTTGAGCCCATGCACCACCCATAACGTTCAATTGAGCTGACATTTCAACAGCACCTTCAATGTTCCAAAGTTTGTCAGCCATACCAGAAACATCACTCATATCTATACCTAGTTTTGTGACTAACTGAGCCATTTTAGCTAAACCTTTAGAACCTTCTTTAAAATGGTATTTATTCATTAATTTTAAACCACTAGCTACGTTTTTCATTACCTTAGTAGCGTTAACACCCATTTTACTTGAAGCGTTTAAAGTCTCTTCAACAAAGTCAGCAGTTCTTTCAGCCGAAACACCTTGTAAATCCATGTCAGCAGCCATTTGAGCAGTACCTTCAGCACCTAACCCAGTCATCTTTGACATGGCTGCCATACCTTCTAAACCTTTTTGAGATAATAAAACAGTTCTACCTAAATTTTCACTAAATGATGATTGTAATTCTGCTAACCCTTTTAAGTTAACACCCATCATGCTAGTTTCTTTAGCAGCGTTCTTCAAATTGTTTCTAAAACCAACACCTTCTTTTGATAAAACACCCATTGATAAAGCTGATTGTTTTACCGCTTTATCAAATTCAAATAAACCTAAACCTTCAATTTTACCCCAAGCAGTTTTTACCATTCCTGGTAATCCAGCTATTGCTTTACCTAAAGAAGCGGCACCTTTACCAGCTGCCATTGAAAGTACGTTAGCTTCTTTTGCTGCTGATTTATATAAAGAAACTTGTTTAGCTATTTTTTCATTTTGTTTTTGAAGTATTTTTAACTTTTCCTCTTCAATATCAAGTTCTTCCTTAGCTTTATCATATGCGGCACCAGTTAAACCTACCAATTTAGATTTTAAGTCGTTAACTTTTGCTTGTACATCAGCTTGAATTTTAGTATTTTGATTTAAAGTTTTTTGTAGAGCATGGGCTTCTTTTACAGCTTTAATATAATCATCATAGCTGGAATTCATTCTGGCTCTTATCTCAGCTTCTTTCTCTATTAACCTTAATGCTTCTTCAGCAGCTTCTTGTTGTTGGGTTTTCTTTTTAGCCATACTTTATTACTTTTTTTCTTCTTTTTTAGGTTTATAACCTGGGCTTGGTAAAAATTTAATTTTAACATTTTCTACTGGTTCTGAACTTTCCAACACGCCCATAGGATTTTCTGGTGTTTTTTCTGTATAATAATACTTTACCATGTCGCATAAAAACACATTTGGTACGTCAGTAGTATCTGTCACTATAATTTCAAATTTATATCTTTTATTATATAATTTTAAACTATAATCACCATCACTAAAACTAGCACCAGTCTTTTTAACAGAAGCACTATCCCTAAAAACTCTTCCTTTATTGAAAGGTAAATAAGTCATACGCCCACCTTCTTCATATGGTAATTCGACATCTTCGATTAACTCAAACCATATTTCACCTTTTTCTAAAAAAGATTCTCCAAATTTATTCTTCAATTTATTATCACTATACGTTCTTAAAATATCTTGAATTGCGGTATAACCAGTACCTTTTTGTTGTTTACCAGTCAATTCACCCCAAAATGATTGCCATTTTGATGGGTTTTTATAGTATGCCATTCGTAATTGAGTATCACCAGTCAACATTTTCATAAAGGTATCTTTATCAAAGTCTTCGTCTTCTTCTGGTTCTTTTTTCTTTTCTTCCTCTGGTTTCTTTTCTTCTTCTTCTGGTTCTTTTTTATCTTCAGCATCAATAGCTTCTATAGCCCATTCATCTATTTTAATGTCACTTTCTTTTGTTGAACCATCTTTATCAATCTCAATTAACCTCAAATTAATCAATCCTTCATCATCAATTTTTATTTTCTTTTCATCTAAAATAATAGAAACGTATTCAATTTTATCATCTTTATCAATTTCAGCTTTACTATCTTTACTTAATGTAAAGAAAAGTTTATTACCTTCTTGTTTATTATATAATAATTCTATAATTTTATCACTAACATCTAATGTTAATTTTTCGTTAGGTTTTATTTCCAACAATGTATCGATAAATTCTTTTACTTTTTCTAACCCTTTATTTTCATTTCGTTCTAATTCTTTAGGGTCAATATCAGTACCATCAATTAATTTACCATCCCTTGATACATCAATTTTTTCAACGTTTTTCATAACCATTTTACCCCAAGTATTTCCTTTTGGAGGGTTTTGGTTTTTTTGTTCATCGTTTTGAGCAATATGAATTTCTAAATTGTTATTTTGAAAAGATGTTTTTGTTAAGAATAACCTAGTTCCGTCATCAACATTATCCATATAAATTTGACCACCATAATTATCAATTACTTTAAATTTAAATTCTTTACCGTTAGATGTTATAGTAATAATATCACCATTCCTAATTACTTTATTGGCCATAACATCAAATGATGATTCCATTAAACGAAATTTCAAATTTTTATATTGTTCTTCAGTTATGATTATTTTTCTGTTCATAAAAGTCTTTTTTGTTATAAATATCATGTAAAACAAAAATACCCACAATATTGTGGGTATTTATTATGTTGTTGGGATTTCTCCGTTTTTCATTTTTGTTTTTAACGCATCTCCAGATATTCTAGTGTTTCTACTACCCTTTGAACTACCATTTCTATTTCGCTTTTCTTCTCTCATTTTTTCAGATTCTTCTTCACGTTGTTTAGCCTCTTTGGTTAATAAACTTAAAAAGAAACGTCTTTCATATGTAGGCATAGCTAAAACATCAGAATATGATACACCTTTTAGATATTGAGTGCATATATACATCTCTTCTAATAAAGGTGCTTTATAATCAGAAGTTAGGCCAAAAAAACTTGGTTGTAAGAGGAAGAAAGGTGGCCATAGACCCACCTCCAGGGGTCGTCACCTCTATTTTTAAGTCGATGCCACATTCTATACTATTAATGTAATCATTTAAAGCTTTTGCATCAGCAATTCTCATAGTAGATGCAAAATCTCTTATATAATTTCTATCTCTATTTCCGTTAACCTCAATTAACTGTCTTTCCATTTTATATGTTGATGTGTTGTTAACTAATACGTTGTTTTCTTGTTCTCTTTTGATTATCTCATCAATACTATCAACATCACCAACAGTTAATTGTCTGAATTTTATATTAACTTTACTTATTGGTAAAAAGAAATCAAAATAACCTTCAGCATCTGGTTCAACTTCTAATTCTATAGTTTTTAACTCATTAAGGTTTATTTCAGTTTCAAAAGGTTCGCCTAATTCGTCTAAAATAGTTACTGGATACATTTCACCGTAAGCTGTTGCTCTTAACCAAATCATGATAGCGTTTCTATCACCTAATGTTAAATCTTTATATCTTAAACTTGGTTCTAGAATTTTTCTATTCATTAAAATTTCTAAGAACTCACCACTTTGTAATAAGTTTGGACTTGTCAAAATATTTTCATCTGCGGTTGTCATATACGCAACTTTAACACTAGGTTTTTTATTTTTATATAATTTACCTTTTGATGGTAAAGGAATAACGTCAAATGGTGCGTTATAATTAGGTTGACTCAACTCTATAATTTGAGGGTTGATATTCGATGGGTTTTGACCAAAGTTTTCCATAGTATTTACTGGTGGTTTAGAAGGTGGTGTTGGTGGAACATAATTATTGTTTTGTTCAACATAACCTTGATTTGGGTTATTTTGTGGATATATATCCGTATTATATTTGCTTTTATCTCTAGTTGCAGCTTGATTAGCTTGTTGTTGATATTTTTGAATATTTTCTTGGTTAATTCTTAACTGTTCATCACGAATCCTCATTTGTTCTTCGTTTCTAGCTTCAGCTGATTGTTGAACAACTTTACTGGTTGTTTTTTCAGCTAATTTATAGTCTTGAACCATACCACTAGTTTCTCTTTGATACATTTGTTGTTGTGTTCGCTGTCTCATCATTTCAACAGCGTTTGAATGACCAGAAACATCATAATCATTTGGTAATTCATCATGTGTCATTGGAACAGATTTTGACTGTTCATAAATGTGCTGTGTTACAGCTTTTTTCTCCGCTTCAAATTGTGCGATTCTTTCAGCCTCAGATAATGTGGCTGTCTTTTGATTTGTTTCGGGTTTTGGAAATACGTTTGGTTTCTTATCCATATTAAAACTTATTTAATGTCGTTATAACTTTAAAAATAAATATAGATAAATAAGTTTTTTTGTAAATAGAATTTGTATAAAATAAAAAACCACCCTTTAAGAGTGGTTTTTGTTTTATTTATTTTCGTATTGTTTTATTAATTCTTGATTCTTAGCAATCATATTTAAACGCTTAACTAGGTTACCCCTATTTTTTTTAGGTTTACCTTCTTTCTTAGCCTTAGCCATGATTTCTTAGAATAATAATATCGCTCTATCAAAACG
>SXGQ01438390.1_pt1 | contig 10504 bp, 11 predicted proteins | sample 3178371 | NCBI WGS metagenome assembly SXGQ01 (sample SAMN11356859, study PRJNA531348) | freshwater metagenome | isolation source: freshwater sample F1-20 | place: China: Fuxian Lake, Yuxi | collected 2017-12-25 | reverse complement strand
GACCATAGGAGCGATGAGGTACTTCGGTTCTCGGTCAGTCGCATCTCAGGCGTAGCGATAGTCGAATAAGGCAGACTTACACCATGACGGCCACCCCCAACTATTTGGCAGATATCGAGCGATTAGTTCGCATCGAATCCCCCAGTGATGATCGGGCCGCTCTTGATGCAGTACTTCTCGAAGCTAACCAAATCTGTAAAGAAGTTCTTGGCAGCGCAGGAAGCATCTCAGAGGTAAATGGCTCACCGATTTTATGGTGGGGAGCAAGACCGGCAGATGTTTTACTGCTCATCCATCTTGACACTGTTTGGCCAAAAGGATCATTCGAGCCATTGTGGCAAGTAGATGGCGATCGCATTACTGCACCTGGTTCGTTTGATATGAAAGCTGGATTTATTCAGGCAGTTTATGCACTTCGCGAAATCACTGGTTCTGTCGCGATACTCTGCACAACCGATGAAGAGGTGGGATCCAAAGCCTCAAGAGCGCTGATTGAAGAATCGTCACGAAGCGCTCGAGCGGTTCTCGTTTTGGAAGCGTCGATCAATGGTGCCGTGAAAACTGGACGGAAAGGAACTGCCGATTTTGTCATCGAGGTTCATGGTCGTGCATCACATGCTGGGCTTGAGCCAGAAAAAGGAATCAATGCCACGACCGAAATGGCTCACTTGGTCATTGAAATCGAAAAACTTGCTAATCCGGAATTTCACACTACTGCTATACCAACAGTTCTAACCTCAGGCACAACGACAAATACCGTGCCGGCCCTGGCTCGACTTGTCGTTGACTGCCGTTCATTTGCGATGAGCGAATTAGAACGTATCGAACGCACGCTCCATCAATTGAAACCACAACATCCCGATGCGCACATAATTATCTCTGGCGGTATCAATCGCCCGCCTCTACAACCAGAGTCAACCAGGGCGCTCTTTGAGCGCGCAAAGAAGGTTTATGCATCGCTTGGTCGCGGTGAATTACTAGGTGTAGCGGTAGGAGGAGCAAGCGATGGGAATTTTGCTGCAGCGACTGGCGTTCCTACTCTTGATGGCTTGGGAGCCATAGGTGGAAATGCACATGCGCAAGGTGAATGGATCAGCGCAAAAGGCGTCGCTACCCAGATCGAATTCCTCCACGCTCTCATTAAGGATCTGGTGAATAACCCCAATGGCTGATGGCCCACTCATTGTCCAAAGCGACAAGACCCTCTTACTCGAGATCGACCATGGCGCCGCTGATGATTGCCGACGCGCAATTGCTGCATTTGCAGAGTTAGAGCGCTCACCGGAACACATTCATACCTATCGCCTCACCTCACTTGGGCTCTGGAATGCCCGCGCTGCAGGCCTTGATGCAGAGAGCGTCATCGATGTTCTGTTGCGCTACTCGCGCTATGCAGTCCCTCATGCAATTCTCATTGACATTGCAGAGACAATGGCGCGCTACGGAAGACTTCGCCTCGAAACGCATCCGGTTCATGGATTGATTCTCTCTACTACTGATTCGGCGGTGCTTGAAGAGGTGATTCGGGCGAAGAAAGTTCAACCTATGCTCGGAAAGCGCATCGATAGCGAAACTATCCAAGTCTTTCCTAGTGAGCGTGGTCGACTCAAACAATCGCTCCTCAAACTAGGTTGGCCTGCTGAAGATATGGCCGGTTATGTCGATGGTCAGGCACATCCAATCGAACTGTACGAGAGTGACTGGAAGCTTCGTCCTTATCAGCGTCTTGCCGCAGAAGGTTTCTGGCATGGTGGTTCGGGAGTCGTCGTACTCCCATGTGGTGCGGGCAAGACTCTTGTGGGCGCAGCGGCAATGTCACTTGCCCAAGCGACTACATTGATATTGGTAACCAACACGGTTGCTGCTCGACAATGGCGAAGTGAATTGCTTAAACGTACATCGCTGACCGAAGATGAGATTGGTGAGTATTCCGGCTCTAAAAAAGAGATTCGCGCGGTTACGATTGCGACCTATCAAGTTCTCACCACCAAACGCGGTGGTGTCTATGCTCATCTGGATTTAGTGGATCAACACGACTGGGGCTTGATTATTTACGACGAAGTGCACTTACTTCCAGCTCCGATTTTCCGATTTACCGCAGATATTCAATCTCGGCGGAGACTAGGACTCACCGCAACGCTGGTACGCGAAGATGGACTAGAAGGTGAAGTCTTCTCGCTCATTGGGCCAAAGCGATACGACGTACCTTGGAAAGAGATTGAAGCGCAGGGATATATCGCTCCTGCAGAATGCGTCGAAGTGCGCGTAAACCTCACCGATGCCGAGCGGTTGCTTTATGCAACAGCAGAGCCCGAACATAAGTATCGAACCTGTGCCACTACGCGCACTAAAGGTGCAATCGCAAAATTGCTAGTTGAGAAACATAAAGGCGAACAGATTCTTGTAATTGGGCAATATCTTGATCAACTCGATACCTTGTCTACGGAGATGGGCATCCCCGTGATTACTGGCGATACTCCCATCAAAGAACGTGAAGAGCTTTTTCAACGTTTTCGAGAGGGTGAAATCAAAGCATTAGTAGTCTCAAAAGTCGCGAACTTCTCGATTGATCTTCCTGAGGCGACAATTGCTATTCAGGTATCAGGTGCATTTGGTTCCCGCCAAGAGGAGGCGCAACGCTTAGGGCGAATCTTGCGCCCTAAGTCAGATGGTCGAACGGCGCGTTTCTACACTTTGGTCGCCCGTGACACCGTAGACCAAGATTTTGCCCAAAATCGACAACGGTTCCTCACTGAGCAGGGTTACTCGTATCGAATTGTGGATGCCGATGACATCCTCATTGGAGATGTTGAACTTTAAGAGAGCGCTGCTCGAAAACGCTCTTCATTTACTCGAAAAAAATCATGGGGCTTTCCATCGATGTGAATCACAGGGACTTGCTCACCATATTCTCTAGTTAATTCACTATCACCATCGATAAATATCTCTTCGACTTCGTATCCATATTCGGGTTGTAAATCATGAACTTTCTCAACTGCAACTTCGCAGAGATGGCACCCTCGTCGTGAATAGATAGTTATAACTCGCGACATCTCCTTGACCTACTGTGCGACGATCTCTTCTTGAGTTGCCAGCACATTTCCTGCGCTGACAGTTGCATCCATCGGCACCGAGCGCTTAATCAGTGCAAGTGCAATTGGACCCAATTCATGATGGCGTGCAACAGTGCCGAGTACACCAATATTCTTCCCCTCAAGAGTGATTGGACTTCCGGAGGGGGGTAGATCAACTCCTGAACCATCAAGATGAAGCAGAGTGAGGCGACGTGGTGGCTTTCCTAGATTAAATACTTTTGCAACAGTCTCTTGTCCGCGATAGCAGCCTTTATTCATATGCACCGCAATGTTGAGTACACCTAATTCGTTGGGGATTGTTTTGGAATCACTTTCAAATCCAAAACGAGGACGACCTGCTGCAACGCGGATCGCATCCAAGGCCCATGTGCCTACTTGAATTGCAGTCGATGCAAAATTCGCAGTCATACTCTTGATTTCTGCGCGCGGAAGTAGCGCATAAGGTCCACCTATTTGATCTGCAGCGCCAGGTGCTCGGAAGAGGGCTACATTTGAGGATGCATCCGTGACTTCAACGCGCAACATGAACTTCATTGAATTTAAATAAGTGATCAATGGCTCTGCAGATGCAATCTCTGTAAAGAGGTAGAGCGAATCACTATCATCGACTATCAATAAGGGAAATTCCAAGTGTCCTTGTGGATCGAGGATGTATCCACTCTTCCAATCCCCCGGTTGCAAATGCTCGACATCTTGAGTGCAGAGCGAATGGATCCAAGTAAGTCGATCTGCGCCACTAATTGCTATTGCGGGAAGATGGCTTAAATCTGCAAATGCCTTCCCTGCCTCCAGCGCACGTTGCTCTTTTACCGGTTCACCAAAATGCCAGATAGCACCATTATCTGGGCCGCCTTCAACTAATACTGCGCTCATGATCCGTCAGAGCAGTTGACGCATTTCCCATAGACAGCAAAGTGAGTGACATCAGTCTTAAATCCATAGTCATCGGCGAGCGCATTGACGAAGGTTGCCGCAGTGTCGATCGGCGCTTCACCGACGCTCCCACATTTTCCACACACTAAGTGGAGGTGGTTTAACTCCTCCGCTGCATGATAAGTCGCGCCGCCATGTCCTAGATGGCTATGCAGCACCAATCCAACATTTTCAAGTGTCTCTAGATTCCGATAGACGGTAGAGAGATTGATACTGGGATGAGTTCGATGAATATATTCCGCGATCTCTTCTGGAGTGGCATGGCCAAGAGCGCGAACTGCAGTGAGCACCAGCTCGCGTTGTGGGGTAAGGCGCAACCCTCGCTCGCGGAGCTCTTCTCTCATGGGATAAGACTAGAGCGAAATCGTTACTACTACTGCACGCTAGCGGGAGTCTTCGCTACCGCTTCGTGGCTGCCTTGAAATACGCGGGCGAAGAGGAGATAGACCTTGCAGCCAAGGCAGAAGTTGAAAGCCGCATTGAGGAATGCTGCAGCAAGCGCGAATGCAATCGCGAGTGTAAATAGGAGAGAGACGCCGCTTGCTGCACCAGCAAGGGCTGTCGCACCAAAGAGGAAACCAACTGCTTGAGCAAATCGTGGAGGACGCTCATCCTCAAAAGTGGGCGATGACTTCAGACGCGGTTTTACAACTGCGCGGAAAATCGATGCATAAGGGGTTCGTGCTGGACCAAAGCTTGCGCCAATCGCGAATACCGCAGTTTGCCACAAGGCAAGAATCCACGACTGAGTCGCTAACGTTAGCGCCAACACAAAAGTAGTGAGTAGCGCACCAAATCGTGCGCCGCGGACGTCAATCTGCTTAGACATATCTCTCTCCTAAAATTAGTTTTTGTACGAGGCCACTCACGCGGGCAAAGCGACAATCGGTAGGGATTGTTCTGGGATTAAGAAAGACAGCGCGAAGAGGTTGCGCGACCATAATCGATCGTTCGTCGTTTGATTAACGACACCTCTATCTTCGCGAACATAGCCATAAGGGTAATAGCCGAAAAGCGAGAGTGCGAATTGCAAGTGATTCGCGATTAGTCAGGGGCGCTCTGGCCACCGCACCGACCAGGTACTTTCCTCGTGGCGATTGACGACCCAGCAGCCATACTCGGCAAGTTCTGGTTTAAGAAACCACCGCGCACCATCGCGGCCAGCGACCATTAGGGCAGTAGCGAGCGCGTCGGCGATACCTCCATCAGGCCCATAAACCGATGTTGCCAATGCACCGACCGCAATGAGATCACGGGAGCCTCCACTACTTGCTACAGCGCCATCGCGCATGGGAATCACCGCAGCAATTCGTCCCGCACGTTTGGGATGCTGAATGCCAATCATCCAGGGCTGCTGATCATCCATGCCACCGCGCACTGTGATATCTCCGCCAGCATTGATATGCAGCCGTGTGATTCCCAACTTTTGGCCAATCAGCGCGATCTGATCGGCGGCCCAACCTTTGACGTATCCCGATGGGTCAAATCCACCAAGACTTTCAAGAAAAGGATCAAAGGCGCCATCAGTGAGATCACGCGCTTCTTCACATAATTTCCAGATACGTCGAACGGGCTCGGAAGTATCTGTTATGTGTAAATCACCACGACGTAATTGTGAAATTTCAGAACTTTCTTTATACGTAGAGAACTTCTCATCTATTTCATGTACAAAAGCGATTGCTTGATCGAGAAAAATCCTTTTCACATCCTGGGAGATGTTCTGCTCAGGAAGATGAAAGGAGACGACCGTTCCCCAGACCTCTTCGTTGTGAAACATTAGGCAATAGCATCAAGCGAGGCGAGAACCTGGGCTTTACGGGGTGCGCCAACAGCGCGCGCAATCTCAAAACCTTTACTGTCAAGAATTAATGTCGTCGGAGTCGAGAGCACGCCGACTTTACGGACCAACGCCAACTCATGTTCGGCATCTATATCTATATGTCTTACTCCAGTGGTCGCCGCTGCAACCTCACCAAGAATTACTCGAGTGGCCCGACATGGCGTGCAGAAAGCTGATGAGAATTGGACGAGCGTGGCTCGTTCACCCAAGGGTCCGATTTCTGAAGGGTCCAGACGGAGTCTGGTCTCTGCCTTTCCATGGGATTTCACGCGGCCGTCGCGATGGCGATACCAATATCCGTAGCCAGTGGCCAAGAGCAGAACCACCCCGAGTATCACCAAGTTCTCCACGAGAGTATTCTCCCACTATGGCGAAGCTCCTCTTACTCACAAACTCTCGCCATTCCAGCGCAGAGGTTCTCCCCTCCCTTGCCCTCCTTCAACACCAGGTGCGAATTCTTCCGGCTGAGGTATCAGTCCTCGTCGATGCGCCCTCGATCGATTTACTTCTCGTCGATGCGCGGCGCGATCTTGGCGCAATGAAGAACCTCACTCGTCTGCTCACCTCCACCGGAGTTGGTGCTCCGGTCGTCGTTGTGGTCACAGAGGGTGGATTACCTGCGCTCACCTCTGAGTGGGGCGCTGATGATTGCATCCTTGATGCAGCTGGACCTGCTGAGGTAGATGCGCGGATTCGACTTGCCATTACCCGTTATAAAGAGGCGCTCGATGCGCGGAACAATACGGGAAGCGGAGGCGAGATCCGCTCCGGTGAAATTGCCATCGATGAACATTCGTATACCGCCCGTGTAAAAGGTCGCGCTCTCGATTTAACGTATAAAGAGTTTGAGTTGTTGAAGTACCTCGCGCAACACCCAGGTCGCGTATTTACCCGCGCCCAACTTCTCCAAGAAGTCTGGGGCTATGACTACTTTGGCGGAACCCGAACGGTCGATGTCCATATTAGGCGCCTTCGGGCGAAATTAGGCCCCGAGTTCGAGGCGATGATCAGCACCGTTCGCCACGTCGGCTACCGATTTAATGCCTCAGGTACCGAAAACCTTACGGGCATTCTTGATTAATAACCTTCAGGAGTAGACTCTAGAAATTGGGTCCTGAACCCGAAAAGTTACCGATGGAGGAAATTGTGAAGAAAAGAATTCTCGCTACGCTTGCTGGCATCTCGCTTCTCAGCGGATTGCTCACAGCAAGCAATGCAAACGCGGCAAACGAACCGCTACCTGGTGGACCATGGCCTGCCTGCGTTACACCGACTGATTTTTTCTGTATTGAGAGCGTCTCGGTTGATAACGGACGCGGCACCGTTGCGAACCTGCAATGGGTAGCAAGCGGCACCGCTAATCCAGTCGAGGCTGCTGCACCTGCACCTGCACCTGCTGCGAGTCCTGAGGCATCACCGGCTGCATCACCGGCTGCTGCTGCACCTGCACCAGCGGCACCTGCACCAGCGGCTCCTGCAGTCGTTGCACCTGAAGTAGAGACTGTTGCCAGCACGGTCACACGTACCGGACGTTGGACTTCAACCAATTGGAACTCAGCGCGATTTGGCGTAAAGGGTTATGACGGTGTCTTCATCAATGCTCGTCCGACGTTCTCTAACTCATCAAACCTCTGGACCACTATCGAGCCAGTGTTCGTCAACGCTGCAGATAACAAAACTTTCCTCACCAACAACAAGGCAACCGGAAAGAATGCAAGCCTCGATACTGACACTAGCTTCATAGTAAAGATCCGAGTCAAGTCTTCTTACCAACCAAACATCACTCTTGGTGCTGGTGCAGGTATGACGATGAAGGCAACAGATGGAAGTGGTTTCCGAGTTTTGACTCTCACTGGTAAGCCAGTCAATGTTGCATTTGCAGCAGATTCAAAGCAATGCCAAGGTGAGACCGGAAAAGCAACATCGCGCTATGCGACTGTGCAAGCAATCTCCTTCACTGAGTTTGGTATTGATGGCGTCTCCAATGACATCATCGTGCTCTCGGATGGTCTCTGCAAACTTTCTAGCCCGGTCTGGAATGCTGCCGAGAAGTCCTTCGTCTTCACCGCAGCGGCGCCACACTTTGATGCCGATGGAACAACAGTGGTCCGTGGCTTCTATCGCGCCTACATTCCATTCAATGATGCAAAAGTCCTCTGGGGTCTAGAGAATCCAAACGATGCTGCAAAGGCTCTTGAGCTCTCTGTGACAACCGAAGAGGCCACTGGCGAACAGGTAGTCTCCAGCGCCAATATCGCTGCGAAGAATGGTGTAATCAGCATCGAGTATGAAGGCTTCCAGTACTCACAACCCAAACTCTCGGTAAAGATGAAGAAGGGTTACAAGCCAGCAGCAGCGGCAGTAGTGAAGACTCCTGTCAAGAAGAAGACCATCACGTGCGTGAAGGGCAAGATTACTAAAAAGGTCACCACGGCAGCCTGCCCTGCTGGCTACAAGAAGAAGTAACAACTAGAGAGAAAACCTCATCGGTTATGTCAAAGACCGGCGCCGCGTAAGTGGCGCCGGTTTTTTCTACTCTTCATCTTGGCGCTGCGTGAGCGCAACGAAATTTTGGAGCCAGGGGATGCTCTGCTTCCATCCATTTATCTAAGCCATGACGCTCGGTCTGTGACGATCAGGAATGAATGGATATCGCTTTGGATTCTCGCGACGTTCAATTCAAGTGGCTTAGCTAAGAATTAGCAGACCGGTACAACATCCTCGACTGCTCGTTGCTTCTGGCTTTCAAAGCGCTCTGCAATCGAGACGAAAAGCGGTGGCACCTGCTTACGAGAGTCGGGAAGACGACAGACTGATCGTTGCAAAATGCTATCGCTCTTAACTCGTAAAACGATACGTGGCTCTTCTAGCAAGATGCTGACCCAATCATCGCCATTGCCATCGAGTACATATCCGACAATCGTTGATGCTTGATCGCCCTTCTCAACGCCCTGCACAGCAACAAGATTTTCCGATGATGAGATGATCTGTAACCGCTCTGGTGCAAGCCAGACCTGATCATCAGCAACTAGCTGAGTTCCTGCGACAAGCGCAAAATAGAAAATTAGAAACTGGAATGGATGTGGCCAATCATCGAGATTATTTGTCCAAGCGGAAATCGCGGTGTAGATAATCAAAATGCCAGCAGCGAAGAAAGCTACCAATGCCACGGCGCGATTCCATGAGAATGGTGAAGGCACAACCGTTGCCACCAAGAACCAAGCAACAATCGATATCCATACCCGAGAATTCTTCGAGACTGGTTTATCGCTGACATTTATTAGAGCAGTGATAGTGAATCCAATTGCTGCGGCAAGCAACAGGATTGGAAGCGCTTGCACGATTGCGCCGGTTACGGTCTTGCTGATTCCTTGCGCGTCGAGGAATGAGAGCGCTGTCGGGGCAGAACGTCCGCTGATAGCAATTAATCGAGTGAGCAGGTAGAGCACGCCGCCGAAGGAGACGATCTGCGTCATATTCTCCTGGAGTAATCCAGTAATAGTGCCAATCGTACGTGAGCGCTCAGCCAGTGAGAGCTTCTCGATCTTTTCCTGGAGCTCTTCCTGTAACTCTTCTAAATCTTCGCGGATTTCATCGACCTCATCATCGATTCCATTAGCATCGCGATCTTCAGATTTATTCTCGGTCATGAGGTCGAACTCCAAATCACCTGAGTCGCAACTGGAAGGGCAAGCGCATTCAGTGTGATTTCAGCGTTATCCATCAGGGCATAACGATCGCCACCCTCGAACACTTTTGAGTTATAAAGGATCGTCCCAGCGGGAACGGTCATCTGCCATGTGACTCGTAGTTGTGGCAGGGTTTTTCCGGTAGTCCACGGCACGGAAATACACACGTCGCCGTTGCTCGAGGTAACACCACGTACTTCGCCACCTGGGTAAGTAACAGTTATTCGTTGATTTTTCGCTGCTTGGCTCACCGAACGTTCCAAGTTCTCGCCATTAGCTACATCATCTTTATCAAAACCCTCGCGAGTGGTGAGTACATATATATGAAGTGAATCGCCATCGATAGTTGCTGTTGAAGAGAGCGCACCTGGTCCAACATCATCAAATGGCCATGAACCATCCCCCGCAGCCCCTGCAATCGAATCTGCTAGCTCACTCACGAGTTGATCTTGAGTAAAGAAATCAGCTTCTATACCAAGTATTCGCTGAGCCGCTATCCATGTTGCAATAGTGCCTTCGCGCGCCGTAAGCGAGAGAATAGAAGAAGCAATATCTCCGTTATAGCGAATTGCATATGCGAGATTACGTACCTGGTTCAATTGTGGTTGGAGATCTGGATCATCAGATACACGTTTGACTATTTCATTTAAAGGTATTGCACGAAGATCTGCATTTGGTTTGTTGGCAGTGGAGTAACCAAGTGGAATGGTGTCGAGAGTTTGACCTGCAATCGAATAGGAACGCATCATCGCGATGCCCTCAGGGCCCGCAATTGAACGGCCATCTTTGGCAGGAATGATGACAGGTTGCTCAGTTAACTGAAATTGACTCGTTACCCCTTGGCAAGGTTCTGCAGTCGCTTTGGCTGGGCGGAAAACGATGATTGGAGTAGTCACGAAAAAGAAGGTAGGGATAATCATCGTAATGACGATATTCCGACGATGCTT
>SXGQ01313317.1_pt1 | contig 10504 bp, 10 predicted proteins | sample 3178371 | NCBI WGS metagenome assembly SXGQ01 (sample SAMN11356859, study PRJNA531348) | freshwater metagenome | isolation source: freshwater sample F1-20 | place: China: Fuxian Lake, Yuxi | collected 2017-12-25 | reverse complement strand
TCAGATAATTTTTCAATAATTGCTCAAAATAGTATCAAGCAAGCTCAGAAAGAATTGACTGATGAAGTTCGCTATCCTTCACTTTTAAAAGCGCGGAAATCTGACTGCACATTCTTACGCAGTGTTTGGTCTGGTTTTGGTGACGACGGGATGTTTTGTTATTCATTATTTAAGAACGGCCGTCAAATCAAAATAGATGTGGATCTTGATGATGACATAACATCAATTGTGGAGGAAAAAAAGTTTCAGTTATACGGTGAAGGGAATGGTTCAGTTGGGGTCCTAGAGATAGATCTTGAATCGGGAAAATCCACATTTTATCAGTCAAACAGCGAAACGTTTGAAGACGAGCGGTTTGCTGAGTTTCTTCTGAAGTGCAGTTGGGTGAACGTTAAAACGATTGGTGCTAAAATTTATTGGACCCTCGATGAGGATATGGTCGAGGACAATGGATCAAATAGGAATCTTAACTCAGTGTATGAATCCGATTCAACGCATAGTCAGTTTAATGAATTGTTGCATAGTGGTGGTATTCAAATGGTGATAAAGATGCATAAAGGTTTGACTGCTACTGCAAAGCGCCTTGAGGATGAACTGTCTCAACTTTTATGTATCCTTGAGTGGATAGAAGACGGTCAAGATTTGCTTTCTGTGGTTCGCAACCAATGTGGTCTATCACTAGACCTAACAATAGACGTCGAACAACGGGTGTTTTGTTTTGCTGGTAAAGGTAAAGTTCTAAACTTTAAAGTTCCTTTGGACTCTTTGGTGACCGAGCATTTCATAGTTGATTTAGGAATTAAATCGGATAATTTAAATATTAATGATGGGTCAATAAAGGTCCAGTCCTCGCTAGCGGTTCCTGCATGCCTCGCTGTCAATAAAACTCGAAGATTTGAATTCATCGAAGGAGGTTCCGCTAAATATTGGGAGACTGATATATGTGAAAATCAGATAATAAATCGATGGGGGAGAATTGGTTCAAAAGGACAACAAAATGTAAAAGAATTTAGCGATTCTAAATCGGCAATAATTGAACAAGAAGAATTAATAAATGAAAAAATCCGGAAAGGATACCAAGAAGTTTTGAATTAACTGATTAACACATAGAATCAATAAATTTAAAAATAGTTTATTATAATTAAGATGGCGCACCCATTTTATCATGCTCAATCGTCCGTGCGAAAATACGGTGGTTCGATTAATGATTATCTACCAATTCATAATTGGTTTGATGCGTCGAAATCACACATTGGTGATGTGAGGCATAGAGCGTTACGTCATCACTCGGAAGGCATTTTTTTGTGTGAGCAGATATTTGGTGTCACTATATTAAATAGTGACGGACGGTCTGTACCTGTTCGGTTTATTGGTGAGCAGCATGTTGTTGAAGATTTAGGACGCATTCCTGCACCTAGCGAATGGTTGAGTGAAATGCCAATTAAACCTTGGATGGGCCCTCGGTCAAAACTACAGGCATCGGAGGGCAGTAGCCCTAGTAAAGACGTATTGGGTTGTTGATTTAAAAAACAATTGTAAAGGCCTGTTTTCAATTGGATGACCCGTGGCACTGGGAATGTTATAAATTGCTTAATCGCCCGTCTCTTCTTCCGACTTTAATCTAATTCTAAGGTTGATTTGTTATAAATTAAAAAACAGAAAATAAACTGAGAATTAGGTTTAAAACTCATCATGCGAGAGGATGTTTCACCTGACCACGTTTTTTCTTTGGTCAACCTGCTAGCATGAGTGGGTCAGTTGCCATAAAATTGATAAAGTACAGCGGCGATATTTATCTGAAGGGCCTGAAGGGTCTGAGCGATAAAACCGCAGAGGTATTAGCCAAGCATAAGTATTCTCTTTATCTTAGTGCCGCAGCGGAAGAGGCTGTCACGGCCGCAATGGAACGTGAGCAGTCTCGTTGAAACCGGTACCCGTGGGCGTGCGTTAAGGACAAGGTCTTAGCGAAGCAGTTGCTGAATAATTTTTGATCAAATCGCCTCATTACAATTAAGATGGAAGCTAAAATCTATGCCAACCCTCACCAAACAGATTGCTAAACAATACCGCGCGGATCCAGACAAGGTGAGCCTCAATGTGTATACCGCCATCGATGTGGAAGCCGCTGAGGTAATAACCCGGCACAAGGGACACCTTTACCTTACTGGCCTGACAAGCCTGTCGGACGGTGCTGCTGAGGCGCTGGCCAGGCACGCGGGTCACGTTCATCTGGGGGATCTGAAAGAGATTTCGGATACTGGACTCCTGTCTATGGCCAAACGCCTGCGCCAAATCCACTGGGCTGCTGGATTGACCAAACGCCTAAAGCAATTAATGAGCGCGTCCGTGAGCGATGGAAAGGAGTCCCCACCACAGGAATGGTCGGATGGTAGGGTTGTTCTGCAACCGCCTGGGAAAGATGCCACTTGGCGGACCCAGAGTTACCTTTCCAAACACAAAGGTATCCCGACCTCTCTGTTCAAGTGGTTCACGTCGCTACTGCCCGAGGCTCATCTGCGCGAAGTTGATTATGGCTACTACAAGGTCCAGGAGATGACTGAAGCGGCGGCTGGCTTGCTGGTGGAGAACCGTAGTTTTTTTGAAGCAATACGATCGTCTGGGACACGGAAAGAGAGGCAGCGGATTGCAGGGCAGAGGGATGGTGACATGCAAGCCTTGGAGGAGGTTGCCGCGCATTCAGGGTATTCCGCCAAAGAGGTGGTGCTGAAGCATCAGCGGCTCGCCGAATTGGCGGCTGCGGGAAACCTCGCCTTGGTGGCCGAAATGCTGACCACCGGGGACAGCTCATGGGTGCACGACTCCCTTCTGGTGGGGGCCGGGATTAGCGACGAAGGGCGATTGGTCATGGGTGAGCCATTGAGGCGGTTGGGCAGTGCGTATATTAAGGATCGGTATCGTTTTGTGGCCGGACGGGAATTGGCAACGTTGACTCGGTGGTTTGCCGAAGGGATCGGGGTGTTGGCATTGAGTCAGTCCTCACCCGTGGCCGCCGCAGGAGGGGTGCTCCGGATGGAGCGTCTCAAGAACGTCGCGGTCATTTCCGACACATTTACCATGCTGGTCCAGCATGTGTTCTGTCGTTACCCGGCGTTGCGTCCCTGGATTGTCAACGATGAGGAGACCGGATCCGCTTCCGCTAGGGTCGCAGGTTTCCTGTCCAGCTTGGATGCCCTCACGGAGGCCGAGGTTGAGACCTTGGCTCGGCATCGGGGGAAATTGGATCTTCGTGATCTGAAGACTATCTCATCCAAAGGAATTAAGACGCTCTCGCGGCATCAAGGGGATTTGGATCTCAGCAGCCTGACGGAAGTGACTGACGAGGATGCGACTGTGCTGGCCCAGCACAGCGGGCGGATCATGCTAAGAGGGTTAAAGGCACTGTCTGGAGGCACCGGGCATGTCGCCTTGGCAACCGCCCAGATTCGTGACAGCGAGGCTGAGGGCACGCTCTGGATGGACGGTCTGGAAACCATCTCGGTGGAGGTTGCATCCGTCCTGTCGCGTTTTCCTGGAACCCTCGTCCTTCGGGGTCTCACTTCCTTGCCGGAAGACTGTGCAGTGGCTCTGGGACGCCATTTGGGAGACTTGCGAATCGGTGGATTAGCCTCGCTGAGTGTAGTTGCAGCGAAGGCGATCGCGCGTAATCGAGGTGAGCTTGATTTCTCCATGTTCCAAGGGTTCGCATCCGGCGGATCGAGCTTGATAACCCTACCCGATGATGTGGCGGAGGCGCTTTCCCGGCATGTTGGCATTCTTCGGTTGGACAATGTGTCCCGTCTGTCCGACAAGGCTGCAGCAGCCTTAGCTCAGCATGAAGGGTTGGTTAGGCTCAATGGGCTCGTCAGCTTGCCTCCAAATGCGGCGAAGCATCTGAGCCGACATAGGGGGGGGGCTGAGCTTGTATGGACTGAAGGACTTGTCGGAGTCCGCCGCCGATTGTCTGGCGGCGTATGATGGGGAACTTAGGCTGTCACAGAAGGCCGAGGCCGCCGTCACCCGCGCCCGTAAAAAATCAAGTAGGACAAATGAATAAGACGCTTGATTTGTTAATTGATGAAGAGATTTCCAAGGCCTCCTCCGATCTGCTGCTCAAGGAGTCATTTTACCCCCTTGTGTTGGCCGGGATGCCGCGGGCGGTGAGCGGGCGAGTGCTATCCGCGGCGGTCGGGTGGAGCGCCTTGTCTGTCAGGCTTTTGGTCAGCCCGGATTTCTTCCAAAAGAGGCTGACTGCCAGAAACCGCGTCGCGGCAACCGAGCATGAGAGATCAAGCGCATCAAAGCCACCCCGAGAAGGGTTAACAAGCGGTCTTATCTGGCATTGAATGGTGCCAAAAACCGGAAATTCATATAGAATCTGTCAAGTGCCGTTACCTTGACGAACTATCCAAATGCCTCAAGTCGCTGCCGAACTTCATTCACGCCCTCCTTTTGAGCGTATGATGCGCATCCATGAAGCGCTGAAAGCTGGCCGGTTCCCTAACTGTACCAAGCTTTCCCGGTCCATAGAAGTCTCGCCTCGCACAATTAAGCGCGACGTAGACTTCATGAAGTTTCGCCTCGACTTGCCCATCGAATACGATTCTCGGCGCTATGGCTACTTTTACAGCAAGGCGGTCGAGAAGTTTCCAAGCCTACCGGTCACCGAGGCGGAGATTTTCGCTTTGTTGGTCGCCCACAAGGCGATCGCCCAATACCAAGGTACGCCATTCGAGCAACCTTTGCAGGTTGCCTTCCGTAAGCTGACCGGACAGTTGAACGATCAGCATGCACTCTCGCTGGGTAATCTGGACCAGGCTCTGTCCTTCCACCCATTCGCCCCGGACGAGGCCGACCTTGAGACGTTTCAAATCCTGAGCAGGGCCTTGCAAGAACAGCGGACGGTGCAGTTCCTCTACAAGAACCTCGGAGCCGAGAAGGCTCAGACCCGGCGCGTTCACCCCTACCATCTGGCCTGCGTCGAGAATCGATGGTACCTGGTGGCCTACGATCCCGCCCGTGAGGCAATGCGCAACTTCTCCATGACTCGAATGCGGCGGGTGGAGCTGCTCACCGAGGGGTTCACTCTGCCCAAAGGCTTCCAGATCGACGAGTATCTCAAGGGCAGCTTCGGTATCTTCCAAGCCGGCGATGATCTCGAGGTGGTGGTCGATTTTGACAAGTGGGCCGGCGAATTGGTTCGGGAGCGGAAATGGCATCGCTCGCAGCAGTTGACCGAACTGCCGGATGGTGGGGTGCGGCTGCAACTGCGCTTGAACAACTTAGCTGAGGTGGAACGGTGGATTCTGAGCTGGGGGATACATGCCACCGTTCAACAGCCTCAACGCTTGCGGGAGACCATTCGCAGCGCTTCGGAAAAGCTCGCCTCCCGCTACCGCGACGAAGCTGTCCAAGAAATTTACCCCCTTCAGCCAGCCGATGGCAGAGGGGGTGGCGTAGGGTGCGCGCAGACCTAAGACAAATCACCATGACACCCACACTAGAACGCGTTCACGAATTTTTGATGTCCCTTGAGATCACGACCCACCCCGGCGGAGACGGCGAGGCGCTGTTGGTGCCTATGGATCTCACACATTGCCGTTGCAACTTGGTATTCCAACACGAGGCTGGCAGCGATGAGATGACCATCCTGGCGTTGCATCCGTCAAACGTCCCTGCGGACCGTCGCCATGCCGTTGCGGAGTTTCTAGCCCGACTCAACTGGAATCTCGGAGGCCAACGATTCCTGATGGACTGGGCGGACGGTGAGGTGCGTTTGCGACGGGATGTGTCGTTACTGGGGCCTTTAAAGGATGAGAACCTCTCCTACTGGTTACGCTCTGCTTGTGTGCTGTTGGACGGGTTTCACCCTGCGCTGATGAACGTGGTTTATCGCGGTACGCCGCCGTTGCAGGCCCTGGAACAGGGAGAGGCCGAATACCAAGTGTTGATCAAGAACCTCAAGGCAGATGGGCAGGAAGAGAAATGAGATCATAGGGCGCCATATTTAAGACCACTCTAGAGGATATTAAATTAAAACCGCGTAAATGAGTTCTAGCTTTAATTTTAAAAATATATCCTGTTTTTTTAATTAAACCGAAACATGTCAACGGTTTTTCCTGTAGGTCTTAAGGGGTATTTTATAAGTCATGAGCAACGAAGCGTCGGGTAATATTGTGGTGAGTGGCGAGCCGGATGATGTGTATGATTTCATACAAAAACATAGTGCTCTACCTGATGGTTATCAGCCTTGGGAAAATGAAGGTTATGAAGCGATTTCTTTTTTCAATTTATATCATGATTTCTGTCCTGACTTTTGGGTGGCAGCCAGTAAAGAATATCTAGGTCTGAAGTTCATCGTTAAATACCAGCTAGGTTTAGCGTCCGCGCACAGGCATGTGGTGGAGAGGGGAATTCTCACTGAGAACATTAGATTTGATTGGGAAACAGGTGATTTATATAAGTGGGTTTAGTGTTTTTAATTTGAGGTGTTTTATTATATTACACAAGGCTGTGTTTTATTGTTTCGACAGGTTTTATTTTATAAATTAAACCGGGTTTTTGATTTGCCCTAACGATTGCAATCTAAAAAACTAAGTTTATGTCAAATTTTATAAAAATAATAAACCCAAAAACCGAATCGCTATGAGTGAATTAAATTTGCAAACAAAGAACACTCAGGCTATCGATATTGAGACCAAATCGCAGTTGGCTAAGGTCAAGAAGTTCATAACTGCCAACAACGCCGACAGCTTCGCGCTTGCGGTAGAGTTAGTGCGTACTTTGGGGCTATATAGTGAGACCACATGGTTGTCACTGCTGGCAAAAAGCAGAATTGCCAAGCTCGTTAAGTTGGCAGATAGCCGGGTCACCAACCTGCTTGTGGAAATCGCCGTGACCGGCCGATCGATTGGGAAACTCATCTTGGACCACAACGGCGTTCATTGGCTCAATGGTCTGACAAGCCTGAGCGATTCACCGGGTTATTTTGCGCTGGCGAAAAAGCTGGCAGCCGAAAGCCCCCGACCCCTTTATCTCAATGGCCTGACGAGCCTCTGTAATGGGGCTGCGCAAGTGTTGAGCCAACACAAGACATCCTTTCTTCTTAATTACAAGACTGGACCCCTTTATCTTAATGGCCTAACAAGCCTAAGTGATGAGGCGGCGCAGGCGTTAGCCGAGCACAAGGGCCCCCTTTATCTTAATGGCCTGACAAGCCTAAGTGATGAGGCGGCGCAGGCGTTGAGCCAACACAAGGGATACCTTAGCCTCTCTACAGAAGCTAAGAGGGGCGTTGGGCGGGTGCGCAGGCGGTTAACCGGCGCACGACTCTTTGAATTCGAGGGGGGCGGCTCCTCTAAGTTCTGGGATACCGAACTGCGCGGCGCTGAGCTCGTTACCCGCTTCGGGAGCATCGGCACCACCGGCAAAGAAAAAGTTAAAACATTCCCGGATGCCGCTGCAGCTGCCAAAGAACAGGCCAAGCTCATTAAAGAAAAAGCCGGCAAGGGTTATCAGGAGGTTTGAGGGTAAATGATGATGTCCCACGACCACCAAATAATTGACGACGAGATCTCCCGGGCAACGTTTGATCTGCTGATTAAGGAGCCGTTTTTTGCCCATGTGCTGGCTGGAGTGCCGAGGTTGGTTACCGAGCAAATAGAAAGCATGGGCCTGCATTGGAACGGCCAGCAGGTGGTGTTGCGGGTGAATCCGGAATGGTTCCGCAAGGGGCTCGCCGCTACCCAGCGCAAGGTGGCGCTCAAGCACGAGGTGCTGCACATCGTCTTCCGTCATCTCTTCCGCCCGGCAGACCGTCAGGCAGTTCTGTACTCGATCGCCGCGGACCTAGTAGTGAATCAGTTGCTCACGCCTCTGAAGCCCCTACCGGGCTGGCCCACCTTGGAGATGTTTCCCGAGCTCAAGTTAAAGCCCGACCAACCGTTGGATGCTTATTACGCCGAGCTCGCGGCACTGTTGCGGCAGATGCTGCGGGCAGGATTTTGCACAGAGTTCGGTAGTGAAGACGAGGGTGAGGCTGCCTGGGCGGGAAAAGGTAGGGCATCCGCGGCCGATTGGGCCAAGGCCACCGGTAAGCCGCAAAGCGCCGAAGCCCTAGCCGCACTACTGGCGAATCGAGGGAAGCGAGGTGACGACGCCGGCTGGAATGACGGCAAGGATGGCATTGGTGCCTCCGCCGGGCGTTATGCCGTGGGCAGCGTCCTCATCCGGGCCAAGGAACGCATGCCGCCGCATCAGTGGGGCAGCCTACCCGCCGCACTACTATCCGAGTTGGCGCTGATCTTGGCCGAGCGGCAGCCTAAACTGGACTGGAAGCGGATGGTGCGCATTTTTTGCGCCTCAAGCGGGCGCTCCCGTATCCGCCACACCATGAAGCGTATCAGCAAGCGATATGGCACGCGCCCCGGCATCAAGGTGCAGCGTATGCAACGTCTGCTAGTTGCTGTGGATACCTCCGGCTCGATCGACCAGAAGATGGTGAATGCGTTCTTCACGGAAATACATGGCGCGTGGAAGGCCGGAGCCACCGTTCAGGTAGTGGAGTGCGATGCTAGCGTGCAGCGCGATTACCGTTATGCCGGCAAGCCGCCTCGGGAAGTCGCCGGTGGCGGCGGCACCGAGTTCGAGCCGGTGTTTCGCTGGATGCAGTCACAGGCCCAATTCGACGGTTGCCTGTACCTGACAGACGGCTGCGGTCCGGCCCCCACAACCCGTCCACGCTGCAAGCTCCTATGGGTGGTGGCAGCAGGTGAAGGCACTGGCACAATGGACCTGCCGTTCGGTCCAACGGTCCACCTACAAGTCGATTGAATAACAAAGACAGCTAGACCCCAGATGAGTCATCCATCCACCCAAGGGCCAAAACTCGACGCAATCGCCATGGAACGCGTCCTCACCCATATCTTCCAACGCAACGATGAGGTAGGCCATGCTGGGCGGCGGGGTACTCCAGTGTGCGTTTGGGGAACCCACGGTTTGGGAAAGACCGAGTTGGTGAAAAGCTTTGCCATAAGTCGGGGCTGGCATTTTGCATACTGCGCTCCCGCGCAGTTTGAGGAGATGGGCGACTTTCACGGAATCCCTACCGTTCATGATCCGACACCGGACCAACCGAACAGCGGTGATGAATATACCGTTTTTGCTCCGCCAGAGTGGGTGCCCACTGCCAAAGGCCCGGGAATCCTTCTCTTGGACGACATTAATCGGGCCGATGATCGGATTCTTCGAGGTATCATGCAGCTGCTGCAGAACTTTGAGATGTTCTCCTGGCAGCTTCCGGAGAAGTGGCAGATCGTTGCTACTGCCAATCCGGAGGGCGCCGACTACTCGGTCACGTCGATGGACGATGCCATGCTTACTCGCATGTTGCATTTTACCCTCACCTTTGACGCCAAAGCTTGGGCTCGTTGGGCCGTCGCTGCGGGCGTCGACCAGCGGGGAATCGCCTTCGTATTGAACTACCCGGAAACGGTGACCGGTAATCGTACAACTCCGCGGACCTTGGTCCAATTTTTTGAGCAGATCGAGGGCATACGGGATCTGCGGGCCGAGATTGAACTAGTCGCCACTTTGGCTGCTTCATGCCTTGATGAAACTACTGTGGCCGCGTTCTTGACCTTCGTGAATGACGAGTTGGAGGGTCTGCTGAATCCTGAAGACATTCTTGATGCTCAGTCGGCTAAAGAGTGGCAGAAGCGGTTTGTGGAACTCGCCAAAGGCAAGGAAGGTGGCAAACGTGTAGATCGGATTTCGGCCATCTGCACCCGATTGTTCCTGCATGTGACGGCAGACAAATATCGCGAGCACCCGCAGCACGTCGGCAACTTTGCTGATTTTCTCCTTCAGGAGGTGATCCCCAACGACCTTCGCGGAAGCCTGATGATTGACCTCAGCCGACATCAGTCAACAGTCGCAAGAAACCTGCTCAAGGACAAGCGGTTGGCCAAACTGCTCCTGCAAAAGCTCTGAAGCTGAACATGTCGAATAGAGAAACAGCCACCGTGAAATCCAACCCAGACGATTGTAAAAATAGGACGGAAGCAGCAGGGGGTGCATCTCCAATGGTTAAAAATTGTACGCTAAGAACTCGTTGGAATAGGGACGACCTGCGGACTGATTCTAGGCGGATGGCTAAGCGGCCCGATTTATCTTCAAGGGTCAGGGGAGCTGTCGGGTTGGGATGACGCTTGGAACGACCACCGGAAGATGAACCGAAAGTTCGAAATAGCTGACCCTTCCAAAGCACAGATGCTGGTGCTGGTTAAGGAGTATCTGGGTCGTGCGGGTGCCTGTGTCATGCCGGAGTCCAAGGGCTAAGCCTAGGAACCAAGACAGGGCTGAATTGGGAAGGCGAGTACGGCCGAGTGGTAGAGCTTTCGAAGCTCAAGTCTTCAAGGTGACCAAGCTTCTGGGATGGCGGATTTCAGAAGGGGAACCTTTTCTGCGCTGAGCCCCCAAACAATCAAAGCGGAAGGGAAGGGGGCCG
>SXGQ01595629.1_pt1 | contig 10505 bp, 10 predicted proteins | sample 3178371 | NCBI WGS metagenome assembly SXGQ01 (sample SAMN11356859, study PRJNA531348) | freshwater metagenome | isolation source: freshwater sample F1-20 | place: China: Fuxian Lake, Yuxi | collected 2017-12-25 | reverse complement strand
CTCCATGGCGAAGCACTTCGTGGCGAACAGCCTCAACCGCATCATCGACCGGGCAATCCAGGTGCACGGTGCCCTCGGCTACTCGACCGACACGCCCCTTGCGAACATGGCCCAGAATGCGCGCTGGGCGCGGTTCGCCGATGGTGCGGACGAGATCCACCAGATGCGCATCGCCCAGATGTCGATCAAGGCCTACACCGACCACAAGTCCACGTGGTCGGCCACTGGCAGCCTCCCGCTCTAGGCCGGGGGGCTCGCCTCAGCCTGACGCCTCCACGGCGGTCTGCTTGGCCCAGCGGTAGTCGGCCTTGCCGGCGGGGGAGCGCACGATCTCCGGCACGAACACGAAGGCCTTCGGCAGCTTGTAGCGCGCCACGTGCCTCTCCGCCTCGGCGAGGAGCCCTGCTTCGTCGTGTGGACGGCCGTCCTTCAGGCGCACGATCGCCACGACCTCGTTGCCCCAGCGCTCGCTCGGGCGGCCGGCGACCACACAGTCATACACGTCGGGATGCGCCTTGACCGCGGCCTCGACCTCCTCGGCGAAGATCTTCTCGCCGCCCGAGTTGATGGTGACGGAGTCGCGGCCGTGGATCTCGATCATCATGTCGGCCCTCAGGCGGGCGCGGTCACCGGGCACGACGTAGCGGACCCCGTCCACCACGGGGTACGTGCGCTTCGTCTTCGCCTCGTCGTGCAGGTAGCCGAGCGCGAGGCGGCCGCTCTTGGCGAGCCAGCCGAGTTCGTCGTGGCCCGCCTCGAGGACGCGGGCCATGTCCTCGGACAGGATGTGGTTCTGCGGGGCCCACGGGAACGTGCCCGTACTGGCCGACCCGCTTGCCGCGACCTGGGACAACTGGCCTCCCGCCTCCGACGACCCCAGCCCGTCCACCAGGAGTGCGTGCGGGATGTGGGAGAGAAACTCCTCCTTGAGGTGGGCGGAAAGCGGGGCGCCGCCACTCAGGATGCTGAGCAGGCTGGTGAGGTCGTACGAGCCCGCCGCGAGACCGTCCAGCAGGGGGCGCGCGAAGGCATCGCCGACAATGAGGAGGAAATTCGCCTTCTCCCGCTCCGCGAGGCCCCAGATGTCCTGCGGGTCGAGACGCTCGGGCACCGACTGCACGAGGATCGTGCCGCCCGAGAGCCACGTGCGCATCGCGATCCAGTGGGCCGCACCGTGCATGAACGGTGGGCAAGGCAGGGCACGCAGGCCGCCGGCTGCGGTGGCAAGGTGCTCCTCGAGTGTGGTCGCCTCCTTGTTGCCGCCGAAGCACTCCACGACAGCGTCGGCGTTGCGCCACAGCACGCCCTTCGGCATTCCCGTGGTGCCGCCCGTGTAGAGGATGTACAGGTCATCCCCGCTGTAACCCGCTGCGGGCTTGTCGGCGGAGGCCCGCGAGAGCGCGTCCTCGTACCAGACGGCGCCGTCCATGAGGGGCTCGCCGGACGAGTCCGGCACCTGGAGGATGACGCGCAGGCGGGGCAGGTCGGCGCGAACCTCGGCGAGAAGAGGGGTGAAGCGCGAGTGCACCACGATTGCGGTGGCGCCTGAGTCGGTGAGCAGGTACTTCAGCTCCTCGGCCACGTAGCGGTAGTTCACGTTGAACGGTGCGACGCGGGCCTTCCATGCCCCGAGCATTGCTTCCAGATACTCGTTCCCGTTGTGAAGGTAGATCGCGAGATGATCCTGGCCGCTCTCCCAGTTGGGCAGTCCTGCTCTCTCGGTGGAGCAACCCAGCCCCTGTGACGCGAGGTGATTGGCAAGACGCCTTGTGCGCTCCGTCACCTCGGCCCACGTGAAGCGCTTGTCGCGGAAGACGAGGCATTCATGGTCGGGGCGCGTGGCGGCGATTGCCTCGTGGATCTCGGCCATGCCGATTGTTGCGGGCACGAACTGCGTCATCCCCGAACGATAACCTCGCCGCTGAAGGAGGGACCATGTCGAACAGCCCCCACGCCCCGCTCTTCGGAGTCTTCGTCCCGCAGGGATGGAAGATGGAACTTGCCGGCATCGAAGGTGCCGAGAACAAGTGGAGCAAGACGGTCGAGATTGCCGTCCTCGCGGAGGAACTCGGGTTCGACTCCATCTGGGTCTACGACCATTTCCACAACGTGCCTGTCCCGGCTCATGAGGCCGTGTTCGAGTGCTGGACAACGATCGCTGCAATCAGCCAGCGCACCTCGCGGATCCGCCTCGGCCAGATGGTCGGGTGCAACAGTTACCGCAACCCCGGCCTGCTCGCCAAGATCACCTCCACCGTCGATGTCATCTCGGGTGGCCGCCTGGACTGGGGCATCGGCGCCGGGTGGTACGAGAACGAGTACCGCGGGTACGGCTACGAGTTCAAGAAGCCGTCCGACCGCATCGGGATGCTGCGCGAGACCGTCGAGATCGTGAAGTCGATGTGGACCAACGCCGAGACCACGTACGACGGCAAGTACTACAAGCTCGAGAGGGCGAACTGCGACCCCAAGCCGCTCCAGCAGCCGACACCTCCCGTGTGGATCGGTGGTGGCGGGGAGAAGGTGACCCTCCGGGTGGTGGCAGAGCATGCCGACGTGTCGAACTTCGGGAGCTCCGTGGAGGAGTTCGTCCGCAAGCGCGAGATCCTGAAGGGCCACTGTGCGGCCATCGGCCGTGACGAGGAGAGCATCCGAAAGACGATCTCTTCCGAGGTCTTCATCCGCGAGACGGAGAAGGAAATCATCGAGGCGGGCTCGCGCAGCCTGTGGGGCGAGCCGGCCGAGTCCTGGAGATCCAAGGCGCTCGTGGGCACCCCGGAGCAGGTGTCAGAGAAGATCCAGCGGTACCTGGATGCTGGGTGCACCGGGTTCGTGCCGTGGTGCCCGGATTACCCGAGCACCGAGACGCTGGAACTCTTTGCCCGGCACGTCATGCCGAACTTCCGCTGAACTGCTCGGCTCAGGCTGTGTTCTTCCTGAGCCCCGTGGCTCAGGCTGAGTAGTAGCGGAAGATGACCTCTGCGATGCACGAGGGCTTTGCTGCGCCCTCGCACTCGAAGGTCGTCTCGAGCGTCACCTGGGCGCCGCCGGCGACGTCATCGACCGCCATCACCTTCACGCCTGCGCGCAGGCGGGAGCCGACAGGCACCGGTGACATGAAACGGACCTTGTTCGCCCCGTAGTTCACGCCCATGGCGATGCCGCCCACCGAGAACACCTGCGGCAGCAGCACCGGCCCGAGCGACAGCGTGAGGTAACCGTGCGCGATGGGGCCCCCGAAGGGGCCTGACTTCGCCTTCTCCACGTCGATGTGGATCCATTGGTGGTCGCCGGTCGCGTCGGCGAAGAGGTTCACCCGCTCCTGGTCGATCGTCATGTACTCGGAATAACCGATGTGCTCGCCGATGAGGCCCTTGAGTGCCTCGATGCTCTCGATGTGTCGTGCCATTGCGCCAGTGTGGCACAGGGCCCGGCCTGCAGGCTCAGCGGAACCAGCGGGCCGCGTGGGTGCGCGACATCGGGTGCAGCAGCAATGCGACCAGTGCCGCCTCGAACAGGAACGACACGAGATTCCGCTGGGTGATGACCCAGGAGACCGGGAGGCCACCCTCGTGCTGGATCTTGAGCAGGGCCCTGAGGGCGAGAGGGGAGAGAGAGGCGGCGATGCCGAGATGCCATCCGAGGCGCCTCCCGTTCGCCATGAGCAAACCGGCGGCCACATAAGAAAGGCACGCGAACGGCGCGACGACGCCCCCGACGCCCCCGTACCACCGCCACGTCCCGAAGATGTCCGTGCGGTCGAACCAGTCCAGGATCGCGAAAGCGCCGTTGATGTAGAGCAGCCACGTGGCGACCTGGAGCGTCTGGGGGAGCATCTGGTCGAACCACTTGCGGTAGTTCAGGTTCCGGAGGGGGTTCGGGGCCATCAGGAAAGTGTGTCACGCGGCAGCGGCCATTGGCGGCTCCGTTCGGGTGGCCGGTCCCGGCGTGATACGACAGGGGAATGCCAGACATCCTTTCGATCCATGCAGAGGCACAACCCGACAAGCCCGCGGTCGTCGACGACCGTCCGGGGCACACGCCGGTCATTATCGGTTTCCGTGACCTGAACGAACGCGCGAACCGTCTTGCCAACGTGCTCTCCGGGATGGGTGTGGCAGCACCCGACTCGAAGGTGGTGTGGTGCGGCCAGAACTCGCTCGGCATCGTGACGATGGTGAATGCCGCCCGCAAACTGGGCGTGACAGCGGTGCCACTCAACTACCGACTCTCCGACGACGAGGCCGCCTACGTGACCGACCACTGCGATGCCACGGTCGTGTACGTGGACGCCGAGTTCGCTTCGACATTCGAGCGCATCCGGGCGCAGATCCCGAAGGTCACGAACGTCCTCGTTTTTGACGGCCCGGCCCCGTCCGGCATGCAGTCAGCGGACGACCTGATGGCGTCGGCCTCCCCCGCGGAGCCCACCCTCTCCGCGGGGACCGAGCCGGGTGCGACGATGATCTACACGAGCGGGACCACGGGCAAGCCGAAGGGCGCCTTCCGGTCGGGCTCCTCGAGCGACGAGGCGAAGGCCACAGGAGCGGCACTGCTGGCCCACATCGGGTACACGCCCGACGACGTGTACCTCACGACCGGACCGCTCTATCACAGTGGGCCCGGCGGGTTCATGAACACCGCCCAGGCCATGGGCCAGACCGTCGTCGTGCAGCGCAAGTTCGACCCGGAGGACTGGCTCCGGCTCGTGAGCACGTACGGGGTCTCCAGCACGTTCAGCGCCCCGACACCGATCAGGATGATCTGCAACCTGCCCGACGAGGTGAAGGCACGGTACGACGTGTCGTCGATGAGGCGGATGATCGCGAATGCCGCTCCGTGGAGCTTCACCCTGAAGAAGCTGTACCTGAACGACTTCCCCGGGGAGTCCCTGTTCGAGGTGTACGGCAGCACCGAACTGGGGGTGAACTGCGTCCTGCGGCCGGAGGACCAACTCCGCAAACCCGGTTCCTGCGGCAAGCCCGCTCCCGGGGTCGAGATCAGGCTCTTCGACGATGACGGCAATGAAGTCACGGGCACCGGCCCTGACTCGACGGGGGAACTGTTCGTGCGGAGCGCGGCGGTGTTCGCCGACTACTACAAGCAGCACGACAAGTTCCTGGCGGACCGCCGGGAGGGATTCCAGACCGTCGGGGACATCGCGTACCGGGATGACGAGGGGTACATCTACATCTGTGACCGCAAGAAGGACATGGTCATCTCGGGCGGCATGAACATCTACCCCGCCGAGATCGAGGCTTGTCTCGAGAACCACGAGGACATCTACGAGTCGGCGGTGTTCGGGATCCCCAGCGAGGAGTGGGGTGAGACCGTCCACGCCGTGGTGGTCCGCCGCCCGGGCTCCACCCTCGCGGAAAGTGACGTCATCGAGCATGCTCGGGCGAACCTCGCGAACTACAAGATCCCCCGCTCGGTGTCGTGGCTGGATGAACTGCCGAAGACGGGCTCGGGGAAGATCCTCAAGCGCGAGCTGCGGGCACCGTTCTGGGCCGGTCGAGACAGCAAGGTGTGACCCCGGCCGCGACGCTTGTCGCGCGCGCGGGCTCCCATCACCTAGGTTGAGGGTGTGCGCAGCGGATTCGTGACTCTTGTCGGCAGGCCGAACGTCGGCAAGTCGTCTCTGGTGAACGCGATCTGCGGGCAGAAGGTGAGCATCATCTCGAACAAGCCCCAGACGACCCGCACCCGCGTGCGCGGCGTGCACCACGGGGATGACTGCCAGATCGTCTTTGTCGACACGCCGGGCATACACAAGCCCGTGACGATGCTCGGCGAGCGCGTGAACGCGACGGCACTCGGCTGCATCGACGACGTCGAGGTCGTGTGCCTCATCATCGACGCCACGAAGGCGTTCGGACGGGGAGACCAGTGGGTCGCCAACAATGTGGACATGGCGAACGCGTTCGTGGTTGTCAACAAGATCGACAAGGCCAAACCAGAGATGGTCCTGCAGCAACTTGACGCAGTTTCTGCCCTGGGTGCGGCGGCGTACTTCCCGGTGTCGGCATCGACGGGCGAGGGCCTCGACGTGCTGCTGGCCGCATTGCTGGAGAGAATGCCAGAGGGTCCTGCGTACTACCCGGTGGAGATGGTCTCTGACACGGACGAGCACGCATGGGTGGCAGAGTTGGTGCGCGAGCAGCTTCTCGCGGTGCTCAAGGACGAGCTGCCGTACTCGGTCGCCACGCAGGTGACCGAGTGGGAATGGCCGAAGATCCGTTGTGAGATCCTCGTGGAACGCGAGAGCCAGAAGGGCATGGTCATCGGCAAGGGCGGCGAGCTCCTCAAGCACGTCGGCCAGGAGGTGCGCAAGCAGCTCCCGAAGGGTGCGTATATCGAGCTCCACGTGACGGTGGAGAAGGACTGGCAGCAGCGACCCGACCGGCTGGAGCGCCTGGGTTACTGAGCCGTGGGCGTCACCGCACCGCGGTGATGTCCCGCAGGAATGTCTCTACCTCATCGCGGCTCCGTGTGCGCGACATCGGCGGCAGGGTGTTGAGCAGGGTCCATCGGTAGTTCATGGTGGCAAGCCGCCTGTCGAGCACCGCGACGACCCCTCTGTCCTCTGTGGTGCGCACGAGACGGCCGGCTGCCTGGGCGAGTGCCGTGGCGCACAAGGGGAGGTCGATCGCCTGGAAAGCCTTGTCGCGGCCCACGGCCTCGCGACGGGCTTCCAGCAGGGGCTCATCGGGGCGCGGGAACGGGAGCTTGTCCAGCACGACGAGAGACAGGGTGCGCCCCGGCAGGTCGACCCCCTGGAAGAAGCCCGAGGACGCAAAGATGCACGAATGCTCGTCCGCCATGAAGAGCTCGATGAGTCGCTGCCTGCCGTGGTCGGCGGGCGTGAGAATCGGGAAGGGCACTCGTTCGCGCAGTGCCGCCGCGGCAGCGTTGAGGGCTGCATTGCTGGTGAAGAGGGCGAGGGTGCGGCCCCCTGCTGCCGTGATGAGGGCCTCCAGTTCGTCGTGGACGAACGCCTGGAAACCCGGCGCGTTCCTGTCGGGAAAGGACGGGGAGCAGTACAGCAACGAGTTGCGCTCGTAGTCGAACGGTGACGAGACGGACAGTTGGCCGGTGGACTCCGGGTCGAGGCCGACGCGGTCGGGCAGGGACATCGGAACCGTCGCGCTGGTGAGCACCGCAGAGTGGCTCGACCACACCCCGGCCTTCAGGACAGGGCCGACATGGAGCGGTTTGATGTGGAGCGTGAGGCGTGCGGCCGTGCCGTCGACGTACGCGACGTAGCCCTCGAACATTCCGAGAGCGAGATCGATCTGCTCGGCCAGGCGCTCGCACTGTGACTGGGCGCGCAGTCGGCGCTGGTTCACGGCTTCGTTGTCGGTCTTGACGCCGCGCAGTTCCTCGAGAACGGCGTTCAGCTCGAGGCGTGCCTTGGCAAGGTGCCCCGACACGCTCGTCGGCAGCGGGTTCGTCAGTCGCTGGCCGGTCCAGGGGTTGAGGGAGAGGGAGAAGGATTCCCCGGCGGTCTCGAGGCGTGCGGCAGACGTGGAATCGGCGATCACGCGCCGGACCGCACCGGAACATGCGGAGAAACGTCCACCGCGCAGCTCCACCCCGGTCGTGTCGCTCATCACCGACTCCAGTTGGTGCACCTCGTCGAAGATCACGACCTGGTGCTCGGGCAGGATTGCGCCCCCGCTCGCGACGTGAATGCCGTAGAGGTGGAGATTGGCCACGATGACATCGGCGTTCTCTGCTTCCGAACGTGCACGCTCAGCGAAGCACTTCTCGCCCGAGGGGCACTTGGTGCGGCCGGGGCACTCATCCGACCCCACAGTGACGGCCAGACGTGCCCGTTCGCTCGGGGTGCGGGGCAGCTCCTCGATGTCCCCCGAGGAGGTGGTTGCCGCCCACTCGATGATCGAGTCGATTTCTCTCTTGGTCGACGCACCCATTTCCTCGAACTCGAGTTGACCGCTCTTGTCGCGCAGCTCGTGGAGACGCTGCAGGCAGACGTAGTTGCTGCGCCCTTTGACGACAGCCCAGGAGAAATCCCTGCCGAGCGAGGCGGCGAGGAGCGGCAGGTCATTGCGGCTCAACTGATCCTGGAGGGTCTTCGTGGCCGTGGCCACCACCGTCCGTTTCCCGGAGAGGATCGCGGGCACGAGATAGCCGAGCGACTTCCCGGTGCCCGTGCCGGCCTGAACGATGATCGACCTGCCGGATGCGAGCGCCTGTGCGATCTCGTACGACATCTCGTCCTGCCCGGGGCGCTCTTCAGCGCCCGGGAGCGATGCGACGACCCGGTGGAGAGCCTCCACCGCCGTCCGTCCGGCTTCTGAGCCGCCCATCAGTCGCCATCCAGCAGAGCGAGTGCCTGGTCGAGTTCGGCAGCGTCGAAATCCGGCCAGGGGCGGTCGGTGAAATACACCTTGCACCCGTTGATCTGCCAGAGGAGAAAGTTGGAGATGCGCTTCTCGCCGGACGTGCGCACCAGAACGTCCACCGGCGGGAGCGTGGGGTCGTAGAGGTTCTTCTCGATGCTCGTGGGATCCACCGGGCCCGCAGCGGCCGCGCGCGACGCCGCCCGGGCAAGTTCGGCCCGGCTGCCGTAGTCGAAGGCCACCGTGACCACGAGCCCGCTGTTCGGGGCGGTGTCGGCGATGGCCTTGTCGATCGCGCGCTGGACGTACACCGGGGTGCGCGCACCCTTCTCCTTGAAGGGCCTGCCGATCCAGCGGATGGACGCGTTGTTGCGCCGCATCTCGTCGACCCGGCCGAAGATCTTGCGGTGCAGGGAGAGGATGTGGCGCACCTCCGGCCTCGGCCGGACCCAGTTCTCGGTGGAGAAACCGAACACGGTGAGCCAACCCACGTTGCGGGCGGCCGCCGCCCGGACGACCTCTGCGAGTGCCTCCTCGCCGGCGGTGTGGCCCTCCGTGCGGGGAAGTCCGCGCTTTTGCGCCCACCGCCCGTTGCCGTCGATCACGCAGGCCACGTGCACTTTGCGTGGTTCTGCGGCAGGGGAGAAGTTCTTGTCGTTCACGGCGGTCCAACCCTACTGATGCCGTGTCGCAGGGCCGTGACAGCCCCGCCCGGGCTCCGCTTCGTGGGAGAATGGAGCCATGAGTCCTGCCTCCGCATCCGCTGCCGATGGACTCGTGCATGTGCTGGTGTGCGGCGGAACCCCGCACGAGTGGGGGGCAATGTCGGGAGCCGACTGGGGCGACAGGTTCGCCGAGATTGCGCGCGGGGTCGGTTGCGTCGGCGCACGGTGGGTCACTGTGATGCCGCACCATTCCTCGCCTGGGGCCGACGCTGACCTGGGGCGGATGGCATCCGTCTTCGGTGCGATGGACAAGGTCGAGCAGGTCCCGGCCCACGCCTCGGCCCGGTTCCTCTGGCGCAGGGATGACGGGCTCGGGATCGTGGTCGACCCGCATGCGGACGGCCACTCTCGATTCGCCACGGTCGTGGAGTCGATGCGGGTGTCAGGCGAGACGGTCACCGAGGAGGCGCTCTCGGCTGCCCTCCTCGATCCTGTCGGCAGCGAGCCCGATCTTGCGCTGATCCTCGGCCGGCCCGACACGCTGCCGACCTCTCCGGTGTGGGAACTCGCCTACAGCGAATTGGTCTTTCTCGACATCGAGTGGAGCGCCCTGCAGGCCAGCCATCTGGAGATGGCAATCGATGATTTCAACAGGCGGCACCGCAGGTTCGGCGGGCTCGATTCGTGAATCCATGGAGTGACGAGGCGATCGTCCTCGGGTCCCGCAAGTCGAACGAGTCCAACAGGGTCGTGTTCCTGCTCACCCGGGAGCACGGCAGGGTTGCCGCAGCGGCCAACGGCGTCCGCAAGACCAGGTCGCGGATCGGTGCGCGCCTGGAGCCGATGAACCACGTCGAGGTGTTGGTGAAACCGGGGCGAACTCTCGCGGTGATCGATGAGGTGAAGCTCGTGTCGGTGCACCACAGGCTCCACTCGGACCTTGCGCGCATGTCGCAGGGGATGGCAATGCTGGAGGCGGTGGACAGGATCACCCCGGACCACGAGCCCGTGCCCCAGATCTTCGATCTGCTGCGGCGCGCACTCGAGACCCTGGACCGCCAGAAGAGCCCCTTGATGCTTGCGGCGTTCTACCTGAAGTTGCTGGCACTGGAGGGTTCGGCGCCTCATCTCGGTTCCTGTGTGGCCTGCGGTGCCTCGCAGGACCTCGTGGGTTTCGACATCATCCAGGGCGGGACGCTCTGCGGCTCGTGCCGGATGGGCGCCGCATTCTCGGGGCAGGCCCTGGATGTGCTGCGCATGATTCTCGGGGGCAACCTCCGTGCGGCCCTCGACCTGGGGGAGTCCCCGGCGGTGCACGAGGCGCACCAGATGGTGATGAACATGATGGAGGCGCACCTCGAGAGACGGATTCGCAGCCTCGGGGTCTTCGACCGCCACTTGTAGGCTTTCGCTCTCATGCCCGCCAAGGACCTCGACCAGATTGTCAACCTGTGCAAGCGCCGCGGGTTCGTCT
>SXGQ01078952.1_pt1 | contig 10506 bp, 10 predicted proteins | sample 3178371 | NCBI WGS metagenome assembly SXGQ01 (sample SAMN11356859, study PRJNA531348) | freshwater metagenome | isolation source: freshwater sample F1-20 | place: China: Fuxian Lake, Yuxi | collected 2017-12-25 | reverse complement strand
TAATAACAAACAAATAAGCCAAATTTAATTTACTCGGAATTAATGATGTCTCTCGTTGAATTTATAATGTCTTGCGGATAATCTAGGTCTTGAAGCACTTTGATGCCGCCCTTGATTGAAGATATTCCTTTATCCAATTTGTAAAGGTATTTTATTCCGCCGCCTTCACACAGTTCAATTTTCATGTGCATGTTTTGTACATGTTCAGTTTGCAAAAGTTCGCACAGTTTGGTGTAGTGGGTGGTTAACAACAAGTCCAAGTTGTCGTATTTATTCAAGTATTTGATGAACCCGTATGCACTTGCAACCGCTTCATAAGGGTTTGTTCCAGAATACAGTTCATCGAAAATGCAAAAGTGTCGTTTGTTTTGATTTTCAAGAAGGCACGTTAAAATCTCTCTGCATCTGCGAGATTCGGCTTGAAACAGGCTGTCTCGTCCAGACGTGTCGGGAATATTGAGGTAGCTGTGAACGTAATGGTATGGCAACAATCTTGCTTTTTTATAAAATCCGTATCCGAATTGCTGAGAGAAGATGACATTTAGGAGTGTGGATTTAATCAGCGTTGTTTTTCCGGCAGCGTTTGGTCCGGTAATAGTTGTTTTTTTATGCAATAAAACTTTATTTTTTACCGGGTTTTGATTCATGAGTGGCGCGTAATAAGATGAATCAAGGTATGTTTTTTTTGTCGCAGATTTAACAAATGTGCACGGTGCAATTTTTTTGGATAAAACGAGTCCTTTTAATCCGGACAAGTGTTCAAAATATGAATTAAAACCGAAACTGTAGCTAATTGCATTTTTAACATCATTATTAGCGAAAATTTGGTAGTAATGTTTCATAATGGTTCCAATATTTGAAATATTGGCAAGCGTCACCTTGAACGGCATAACGGCTTTGATGTCGTTATGAAGCGCCGTCAACACGTGTGCGTGCATTGCGCTCTCTTGGCAGAATTGTTGATAGGAAGACAGATTTGATGCAATGGAATGAACATATGAAATATTGCGAATGCTGTGTTCAATGTATTCCGAAAATTTGTGTATATTATTGTGAATTAGAAACATGTTTTTATAAAATCGATGGCATGACATAACATTTTGGTATATTTGGAGAAAGTAAAATGCAATAGACACTAAAATATAGATTCTTTTATCCCATGTAATAGAACCGAAATTATCAAATACTTTTCCAATTGGATGGTATTGTGCGATTCGTTTGAGTGAAGACACGTAGGAAGAAAACGACACGGATATTTTTTGAATTTTGAGAAGAAAAAAAGGAATGATGAGAATAATGAGTGGAGTAAGGAGGGAAATGACGGGCGATGCTAAATTTTGCAGAGAAAGTATTTGAAGAAATAATGCGGATGAATTCAGCGGTTCTAATAGCCCGATGTCAATGTATCCGAATTTGTCTTTAAAGTTTTTATCGTTTTGAATGGAATTCCAAATGGCGTGAATGTCATTGTATTGGTCCGTGATTGTGTTGATTGTGTTGTTTCCATCAACTTCTTTATCTTTGCTACTTTGGAGCGGAGAGAATTGTTGAATAAGTGTTTGTGTTTGTTTTAAGAATGTGACATCAGATGTGTAATGAGTTGCCCAATTCGATAAAAAATGTTTTCCATATATTGTTTTTGGATTAAAAACGTGGTCATACATGGTTTTTGTTTGGGGGCTGTGTTCTTCTGAATTGTCTAATTTTTCACTTGCATTCTTGTCATTGTTGACTGAGTCAGTATTAGCGGTATTAGTACACTCGATCAACTCTAAATCTGTAAGAATGTGTTCGTCTAAAATGTGCAATTTGTTTTTTTCGACAAATGTAATGGGCAATTTAAATATGGTTGTTGGAATATGTTTATTTATATCAATTTTTTTTGATTCTTCTTTATTTTGATTGTCTTGATTGTCTTGATTGTCTTGATTGTCTTGATTGTCATTTTTCATTTAATTATTTTTATTATTATTCTTATTATATGAAAAATAGAATAATAATATTAAATTGATACGAATTAGGTGCCCTTACACCCGCACACTAAGAAGAAAGATTCAAGCTTGCGGGCATTTCTGTAATGTTGGTCTGGTAATACGCCTCAAACTCTTTGATTTTCTTCAAATCCCATCGGGTTACAAAATTAATTGCAATTCCTTTGCGACCCCATCTTCCAGACCTACCGATTCTGTGCAAATACGTGTGCACGTCTTTTGGCACGTCAAAATTAATGACAACACCGACATTTTGCACGTCAATTCCGCGCGCAGTGACATTGGACGAAATGAGGACGCGGTGTTTGCCACATTTGAAATCGCTAAATGCCGCATCGCGTTCGTGTTTTTCCATTCCAGAGTGGATGCAACACACCGGGAAGCTATCTTGCAGCATTGCTTCATTCAAATCAACAACACGCTTGATACTGTTACAATAAATGATGCTTTGAGTTACTGCAAGCATGTTGTAAATGTCTTTCAGCGTGCTGTATTTTTGAGAATCATCTTCAAGTGCAATCATGTGCTGCACAATTCCTTCAAGAGTAAGCTGCTCCGATTTTACGAGAATTTTCACAGGATTTCTAAGAAATTTTTCAGACAGGGTGTGCAACTCTTCTGGAAGCGTAGCGCTAAAAAGTCCAACCTGAACATTTGTATTGATAAAATTAAAAATATTGTAAACTTGTTCTTTGAATCCAATGGATAACATTTCATCCGCTTCGTCCAAAATTATCATATTGATGTCGGCTCCGCGAATGTGTTGCCGGCGCAACATGTCATGCACGCGTCCCGGACAACCCACAATGATGTGGGGAGTGTTGTTTTTCAACGCGTGCACATCTTGCTCTGTCGAAGTTCCACCCACCAACAGTTGAATTTTGAGCTGTTTCATGAATGTGCCCAAACTTGAAATAACGTCTTGAATTTGTTTAGCCAATTCTCTAGTCGGAACAAGAATGACTGCCTGTACTTTATTAATACTCGTGTCAACATTATGTAAAACGCCGACGCTGAAAGCCCCTGTTTTTCCTGTTCCGGATTGTGCCTGCGCAATCATATCTTTTTTCTCAAAAAGGGAGAGAATTGATTTTTGTTGAATAATACTTGGATTGTCAAAACCGTGCGCATATATTCCGCGCAATAATTCTGGATTAAAATCTTCCAAATCTTCCCATTTTGAAAATTCTTTGGGAGCAATTGTGTTCGTTGTGTCATTAACATTCTGATTTATTGTGTTTGTGTTTTCACTCGTATTAGAAGTTGTCATAAGAAACCTGTCTTTATGTTAAATGAAGCAATCTGTTTAAGCTATTTTATAAACATTTAATTATTTTACTTGTACATCTATATTTATGTCGCGTCTGTCTCTCCAAAACAAATAAATAATCATGTTAAACTGATATAAACAACTATTTATATGAATAAATAGGCAACGAAATAAATGACGACTGCGAAACAATACACACTTCAAGATTTCAATACAATTATTTGGGGCGGGTTTTCATCTGATTTGAAAGATTCGGGGGTAATAGAGTTGATATCATCATTGGCAGATAAGGTTGGCGCTCCTTCTTATATAAAAACTCCTGTATTTCCAAAAAGAGAAAAACAGGAAAAAATGGATAACACCAACAACAAGTTTGATAATAAACAGAACGTTTTACCAACGGCGTCGTCGAGTGCTGGCAACAACAACGGCAATAATCGACGTGGGAGAAATAACCCGTCTCAAATTACCGACGAGGATTGGAATATGATTCGAAAATTTCAAAAGACAGAACTAAGAAAAGCGGAAGGAATTGAAAAGCGCATTGATACGATTCGTTCTTTGCTAAACAAACTTACGGAAACCACGTATGATGTGGTAAAAAATGAAATATTCGACGAAGTGAAAGAAATTATTGATAATGTGGCGTCACCTGCCAGTGAAGGTGAAGAAGTTGACGCAACACATGCAACAGACGGAACAAACGCAACAAACGTTGTTGATGAAGAGAATATTACAAAAATTGCGAATTCTATATTTAATACTGCAAGTTCGAATATATTTTATTCGGCATTATATTCTAAAATATTCAAAGAACTCATGAGTTATCATGAAGTGTTTAAATGTGTTTTTGAAAAAAGTTTTTCAGAGTTTGTTGGATTGTTTAAAAAAATAGATTATATTGATCCGAGCGTCGACTATAACAAGTTTTGCGAGAATACGAAAACAAACGACAAACGCAGAGCAATGAGCACGTTTATCGTAAATTTAATGGCGGAGGGCGTATTGCATCCGGATAAAGTTGTGGAAATTATTATGGAATTGCAAGAAATTATTTCATCGTATATTAGACTTGCGAATAAAACAAATGAACTGGAAGAGTTGAATGAGAATATTTTTATTCTTGTTACAAATGGGAAGGATGTTTTGTCGAGCCACGAAGAGTGGGAGCGCATTGTTTCGAGAATTAAATTTTTATCTGTATTGAAGGTAAAAATGAAAGAGTATCCGAGTGTGAACAATAAGCTTATATTTAAGAACATGGATATTCTCGAAGAATTGTAAAGTGTGGAAGGCATACGTCCCACAAGGCACTGCGTTTCGCCCCTCTTACCCCCTCAATGTAGGCAAGGGGTCAGAGGGGACAGCATGTCCCCTCAAATTAACGATTTAAACCGCATATTTTCAATAAATTTTTGTTTCTTCATAGACCCAGTTACAAATGATGAGATTGTGTTGAATGTTGCAATTTTTTCGGTAACGATGTTACCATTTTCATCTGAATACATTATATTCTTCAATCCGACTGTTTGTAATTTTCTGATGCAGTCGCCACATGGCGTGCTGTTTGCATAACAAATTTGTCCGTTTATTATAATACTTCTCACAACGCAAATTGAAAACTTATTTAATTTGCGTTTTATTTTGTTTGAATTTCGAGTTGCGTGAATTTTGATATAACTGTTCAAGAATTTTGTCACGGTTCCCATTTCAGCGTGAATGCTGCAGCATATGTTTCGGCGGTATGACGTTCTAGTGTCAATGTTGTGACCTGCGCAAATTTTCTTGCCGCTTTTACATAAAATGGCGCCATGTTTGAATTGTTGAATCGATAGTCGACTTTCATCTGCGGCAAAGCCGGCTAATCGTGCAACTTTGTTGGAATGATGAGGATGTGGTTGTTGTTGTGTCTGTGCCATTTTTGTTCGGGATGTCTGTATGTATGTATTTAAAGGGGGGTAACTTTATCTTATTGTATCTTTATTTATAGTATATTTTACTTGTATATCATTTTAATAATCAATTTTATTTTTATTAATGATTATTAAAATGAATGAATGAAAGGTAATGAATTGTATTATTTTATTCAACATTTAAAATTTTCTTTCGAGTAGCCGATGACAGCACAAGCAATTCTTTTCCCTGCATTTCCGGTTTTCAAACTTTCAGCATTGTTACCGTGCCCGCAATCATCTTCATCTTCATGAATAATAAGCCCTCTTCCTATAATGTTGGATTTGGACCCTCTCAACTTTATAATATTGTCATAGAATGTGTATTTTGCTTCCCCTTTACCGTTTGTTTGAATATTTCCTAAATCACCGACGTGCCTATTTTTCATTCCAGGACAACCGTGTGTGTTTCCAAACGGATTGAAATGCGAACACATGCTGGTGCATTTATCGGTTAAATCCCCCGCTTCGTGAACATGAAACCCGTGTTTGCTTTTTGGCTTTAGTCCAGAAATATTCAGGTCGATTTTTATTCGTCCATTTGACAAATCTTCAGTAAAAGCAACCGTTCCTTTGATGGCATCGGTAAACACGGCAATCGCATAAATAGGTTTTGAGTTCATGTTGTTCTGATATATTGTATAAAAATAGTATATAATCAGCAAAGAAACGACAACAATGCTAAAAAATAAAAAGTAACTTTTTACCAACATAATAATAATAAAGTAATATAAATATAAATATAATTTAATAGAATAAATTAATACATTATACCATTATAACAAATAAAAAATCAAATCTCGATGACAACAACAACCATTTCAAACATAGGAGGATATTACATAAATTTAAAGGCTCGCGTTGACAGAAAGGTGCATGTGGAACAGCAGCTCGACCTCATCGGCATTCGTGATAATGTAAAACGCTTCAATGCAGTACATAATGTAAATGGCAGAATCGGTTGCAGTTTGAGTCATTTGAAATGCATTCAAATGGCAAAAGAACAAAATAAGGAATGCGTTTTGATACTGGAGGATGATGTGTCATTCTTACTCCCGGATGATTTTGTTGAAAACGTGAATAAATTCTTGTCAAATCCGAAAAACGAATGGGACGTTCTTTTGCTTGCGGGAAATAACCTGCCTCCGTTTACCACAAATGATGAAGTAAGCATTCGAGTTAGTCACTGTCAAACGACGACCGCGTACATTGTTAAGAAACATTATTATGATACTTTGATTTCCAACATTAAAGAGGGAGTTGAAAAACTTATGAAAAATCCGGAACATCATTATTTTTTTGCAATTGATAAATACTGGATAAACCTTCAAAAAAAGCACAGGTGGATGCTTTTAATTCCTTTAATCGTTGTTCAAAGACCTGATTATAGTGATATTGAAAAAAGATATACTGATTACCAGCGTTTAATGACGAGTGTTGATAAAAGCGATCTGCGTGCGCGTTCATTAAAATGAATCAATTATCAATCAAATCCAATAATTGTCATTCTCATTGTTTTGAGTAGCACGCGATTTGTTGCCGCTTTTTTATAGTCTCTCACCACTTTTTTTTCCGTTTCTACAATTTGCGCCAACAAGTCTGATTTTTTATAACATAATTTTATAAAGTTTACAAACTCAGATTGTGTTGCTTTCACTTTAAAAATGTTCAGTCCTGCGCCATTGTGGGTTGCACACCATGTTAAAAAATCGCTATAATTGTTCAATAATACGGATGTCAAAACGTAGTATGCAAACACATTTGTGTTCTCTCTGTAAAACGATGTTACAATTTGCTTAGAACTTTCTGAGCCATCGGTTAGCACCGCATAATTGATGCCCATGTAATCTAATATTTTTATGCACTGGTAAAGAGAGAAGACGCATTCAAAATGTAAATAAAATTCGATATTTTTTTTGAATTTGCTTAGAGTTCGAGACTCAAGAGACGGAGGTGATTTAAAATATGTTTGAAAAACGACGTTCATAATGCGCGCCCAAATTTCAGAATACGTTTCCGAAAGTTTAATGTTCACATCATCCGGAAGAGAGAATAGGGTTTTTAAATATTGATCATCATTGGCGTGAGAGTGACTATCAAAATCCGCCCCGAATGCGTGCATTGTTTCGTGCATGAGCACTTTAAACCATTCTTCTTGTCTGTAGATGACAATTTCATTTTCTTTATCGCATCGGAATGTGTATCCTGTATTTGCATGTTCAGGACCAATTGAGTCTCCTTTAGCTGCGGGTATTTTTTTTTCAAACGGAGTAAGATAAATATAAATGTTCAACGTTTCGATGCATTTTGATTTGTCGGAAATCATGGAAAGCCACATGTAGACTCGATGCGCTAAAACTTTATAATGTGAAATTAAATCAAGAATATTCGGATTATTTTTAAATATAACAAAGTGTAATCGAATAAGTCGTGCCTTGATTTGACATTCAAAAGTTAAAATCTTTTTTGCTTCATTTGTTATGTATTGTGATATTTCTGGCGTAATGTATCTACTCGAAAATGATTTTGGTCGCGGAATTTGTGAAGTAATGTCAACTGCAATTTCTTGACACTCAAAACAGCCAGAGTTTTTTTGTGTATTAACATATAATTTTGCGGCATTCATTTTATCATACAGCATTGAATACACTTCTATCAGTTTGCGTCTGTCTTTATTATTTTCCTTTTCCTCTCCTTCTTTATTTTCATTTTTCGGCGATGTTTGTTTTGTCATCAATGTTGTATTTGCATCATTTGTGAAAAGAGATTGTACAACTTTTTGCACAAGAAATAAGTCCAAATTCATATGTTTGTATTTTTGTAAAATAGCTATTATTATTAGTTATTATTAGTTATTATTATATTTTATATTATTTATATTCATATATTTATTAATATTTATTATATATTGGTTATATAATAAATATTGAGTTATTTTAACCGTAGTAACATAAATAATAAAAATTAAAAGTAGAAAAAATGAAGATAAATTATTTAGGCGTGGTACTAGTAATATTTATGATATTTTTTGGACTTAAAATGTATAAGGATTCCGATTCGTTTAATTTGAGGTGCATTATTTCGAAAGTGGATGGGAATACATATTGTGTGAGAGAACGGAGTAAATTAGAGCTGGCTGTAGATTTGTTAGCGGAAGCAACCAAGAACATGAAAAAACTTGTAAAGTATATGGAAAAAAAATACTCATCTAATCCCGCCGTAAAACGTTTGGTTGAGAATTTCAACCCTGATAAAATTAGTGAAACCCTTCCAACGAGCGAACACACTGCATACAGCGAGAACAAGGGCGAAAAAATGGCTTTTTGTTTGAATGAAGATAAACAAGGGACCAGGCTAATCGATTTAAGCACGCTTACATTTGTTGCCATTCACGAGCTTGCACACCTTATGACTGTAAGCATCGGTCACAAGGAAGAATTCTGGGATAATTTTAAATTTTTGTTAAAGAATGCAAAAGAAGCGGGAATATATGAACCCGTTGACTATTCGAAATCGCCGGTGCAATATTGCGGAACGCGCATTGATGAAAATCCATATTATAAATAAACAAACAATCGAATAATCGAAATGAAGAAATAAATAATTTAAATAATGATTTTCAAGTTAACAATTGTTTTCAAAATATTGTTTTATAATTTCAAAATTATTATTATCCGTATCATAATTTGGGTCACCGCTTTTCCAAAACCACTTGTGAAATATCAATTCATACGGAATTAAACAATTGGAGTAAAAGCTATTTTTCCTTGAAGGATGTAAATGATTATTCATATTCCAATTTCTTTGATCAGTCCAGTCTATTCCTTGATACTTGCTTATCATGCAGTCAATACTGTATCCATTTTTTAAAATACAATTACTTAGTCCATATTCTCCATGCACAATTGCAGAATATTTATCTTGATGAATTTGAAAAATCGTGTTTTCTTTGAATAAAATGCTTAACCCTTTTATATCTGTTGCGAAAAAAAAACCTTCAACTTTTGGACCGTACCCGCCTGCATCGGTGTGAGGCAAACAGCATATTGTTGTTCCCACCAATTTTACTTTATCATTAATTTTACGAATAAAATATGTTGACCAATGAGTGTCATTCCTAAGGTAATTAGGAATTATCGGACCACACACGCCACTATTCATGAAAAAAAAATAATCATATTTTTTATTGTGTTCTTTAATATAATTCAATGCGACAAAGTGAGCACCAAAATCATACCCTGTATTTTCTCTCTTTATTACATGGAAGTTATCAATTGTGGGCAAAGAGACTGGACAGTCATAACCATTGATTACTAAAATGTAATCAACATCAGGTCGATAACGTAGTTCTTTTTTTATAAAAAAATTTAAATTATAATTAGAACTTGGAGAATTATGATAAGCATAAATAATAACTTTCTTCATTGTTTAATCTAATATTTTGTTTGTACTATTTATCAATTAATACTTTTTAAATTCATTTCAAGAGTATTATATTTATGATTTGCATTATTCTCTTTATGGTTATTGTGAATGCATGTTAAATAATGACAGCTCTCTTCACTATTATGTTCTTCTTTTTCAACACAATAATCTGCAGCGGAAAAATGAATAAACGTGTCGCATTCGTAATCGCCGCAAACATATGTAATATATACTCGATTTAACTTGTTGTAATAAGTATTCAAAAATTCATCATACATTCGACTTCCGCCGATGACCCATAGTTCGTCATATTTTAAAGGTTCGCATTCGCAAAATGACACTGCATCATTTATTGAAGAAAATACGTGTGGATTTCCAACTAAAGACGATGATGATGATGAGCTAGAAATAACGATATTTGTTCTATTTTTTAAAGGACGGCGAGATTCTGGAATGCTCAGCCATGTATTTTTTCCCATGATTACCGCATTATTTCCTGAACCGATTGTTCGTTTTGAAAAAAGCCGCATGTCTTCTTTCAAATGAGACCACGGGAGGTTATTTTTAAATCCAATTCCATAATTTTTAGAAAATGCAACTGCAACATTTATTTTCATTCTTTTTATTAAAGATATATGATTTTGTATATTTTATATCTAATTTATGATTAAATAATATTTAATATATATATCTATATTAACTATTATTAATAAATAAACATGAGTTTTACCAATCCAATTGAAGAAATATATAAATGCAGCATATTAAAAGAGGGCGATAATGGTGGAGTTCCGAAATGTTTGTACGTTTTTTATGGTTCTGTAAAAGGTCTTGATTCACCGCCAACGTCTAAACAATTGACACATTT
>SXGQ01489187.1_pt1 | contig 10507 bp, 18 predicted proteins | sample 3178371 | NCBI WGS metagenome assembly SXGQ01 (sample SAMN11356859, study PRJNA531348) | freshwater metagenome | isolation source: freshwater sample F1-20 | place: China: Fuxian Lake, Yuxi | collected 2017-12-25 | reverse complement strand
GAAAGAATTAATGAAGTCTTAAAATGAAATTAATTTGTATTGACAATACGGGATGTGAACAATTTTTAAGTCTCAAAAGCATCTATACACTTGAGTATATAGATACTTTTAAGTATGGTAGTGTCATAAAAAATGATAAAAACTTTTATGACATTTACCCTATGTGGAGATTTAAACCACTCTATGAAATTAGAGATAAAAAAATAAGTAACATACTAAATGGCTAGTAGTATAGGGATAACAGGAACTAATGGTAGTATAGGATTACAAGGAATAACAATTGCTAAATCAAAATATTATATTTTAGGTGAATATTTTGAATTTCAAGGATACGCAGATCCTTGGACAGTTTCCATGATATCAATACTTAACGTATTAGGTAAACCATATTGGGAACAATTAAAAATGAATAACATTTCTTTCAGTAAAGAGATTGAAGAGTTTATTCAAAGTAGATTTGATTTAATAGAAAATAGAAAATATTTGAACGATGATGAATAATGATTTTTTTGCTAATTGGCAAAATTTAGCAAATAGCTTTACACAGAACTTTATGTCCGGAGATTTCCAAAAGGCTGTTGATAACTTTAAGTCAATTCCAGGAGATGCTGAAAAAATAATGGAAAATAATATTAAGTTTCAAAAGGCTTTTATTTCATATAATCAGGCAATGCTTGATATGATGGAGGCAATTAATGATAACATTAAAATTATGAAGAAATGATTTTTGCATTAGTAGTATTATCAATATCACTCCTAATATCTATCTTATTTATAATTTCCTTATATGATAGATTTGACAAAATTAGAAAAGAATTAGATAATGTTAAGTCGAGTGTGGTTAGAGAAAAAGAGAAGTTAGATAAAGAAAGACAGAAATTAGATAACTTGATCAGTATTGAACCAGGTGATACTTGTATTATACCTGATTATGGTTTAGAACATACTGATGATTATAGTGGAAATATTGTTAAAACTTCATTTAAAGTTACTTATGAAGTTGAAGTAGTTGAGGTAACCAAAGAAAAACTTAAAGTTAACGCAATTAGCTTCACATCAAACGATTCAATTACAAGAGATCCACAAAAGAGAAATGGTATAATAAAATTTCTACAAGATACGTGGGTTGATAGATCAAGTGTTGAGTTAGTTATGGATACTCGTAAAAGAAGAAATATAAAATTAGATGAACTTGGAATATAAAGAAAAGTTTAGAGTTAATATCTATGGTGAAATAGAAGAAGTTTATATTAACTTTTTTATTAACCAAGAAATTATCGAAGAAAATAAAATAGGAGATACCTATTTTATAAGAATAAAAAATGGGAAAGAAACTTTAACATATAGTATTCATCAAAACTATTATGATAAAGTACAATCCGCTATAAGAGATTGGAAATTAGAAAAAATATTAAAGGACTAATTTAGAGAAATTAGTCCTTCTTTTACTACTTCATGATAACATCTATCATGTTTAACTACTAAAAACTGAAATGGTTTGTCACCAACAATAAGTGGTAATCTCAAAACATCACCAGCTTTATAATCTCCATTTGTTTCTAAAACTTCAACATCAGAAAGATGTAATGTTCGGTTAGGAGCCCATTCAAAATCAGAAATTTTAACTTTCAAGTTATCAACTGAATTAGTGGCTGTTATTTTAACATTTAGTTCTTGACCAATCTTATAATTATCCCAATTAATCATAGTGTTTAATTTAATATGTAAATATAATAATTAATTATTTAATATATATTAAAAATATAAAATAATTATGTGGAGAGTTTATTATAATAATGGGGTTGATCCTATCGTTGAGTTAGGAATATATGATACTAAAAGACAAGCTATCTCAATTAAAAAAACTTTTATATTTAATTCAACAAAGGATAAAGTATATCCTACATACGAAGATTCAAGGACTGATTTTCGTGAATATAATATTATGACATTAATCGAAAGAGTTGGTGAATAAAAAAAGGGAAGTTAAACTTCCCTTTTTTGTTAATATACCTTAAACTCTGTGTTTTCTTTTTCTACACTAAGTGCTTTTAAAGTCTTCAATAATGAATCAGGAGTAACTGATATACTATCAATTCCTTCACTCGCTAAGAACTGAGCAAAGTCTGGAAAATCAGATGGTCCTTGTCCACAAATACCAACTTTAACTCCTTTAGCTTTTCCAACCTTAATTAAATGTGAAATAGACCTTTTAACTGCTAAGTTTCTCTCATCATAAATATGAGCAACTAAAGCCGAATCTCTATCTAAACCTAATGTTAATTGAGTTAAGTCATTAGAACCAATTGAAAAACCATCAATATGATCAGCGAATTCTTCAGCCATTAAAATGTTAGAAGGTAATTCAGCCATCAAATAAATCTCTAAACCTTTCTCACCTCTTTTCAAACCATAAGACTCCATCACTTTATAAACTTTAAGTAACTCATCAACCGTTCTACAAAATGGAACCATAACTACAACATTTTCTAATCCCATTTTCTCTCTAACTCTTTTAATAGCTTTAATCTCCATACCAAAAGCTTCTTTATATTCAGGTGAATAATAACGAGATGCTCCTCTCCAACCAATCATTGGATTTTCTTCACTTGGTTCAAAATGATTACCACCTAATAAGTTATAATATTCATTTGATTTGAAATCAGAAAGTCTAACAATAACTTTATTTGGATAAAAAGAAGAAGCGATTCTAGCGATACCATAACTTAATCTTTTAACAAAGAAAGTTTCTTCATCATCATAACCAGAAGTAATCCTATTAATTTCTTTTGTTAAATTTTCATCACCTAATTCTTTGTGTTTTAATAAAGCCATTGGGTGAACTTTAATATAGTTGTTAATAATAAACTCTTCACGAGCCAATCCAACACCAGCATTTGGTAAGTGTGAAAACTTAAATGCGATATCAGGACTTGCGACATTTAACATAATCGGAGTTGAAACTGTTGGAAGATCTTCTAAGTTAGTTTCCGTTTTTTGATAATCAATAAATCCATCATACACAAATCCAGTATCACCTTCAGCACAAGATACTGTTACTTTTTGACCATCTTTTAATATATCGGTCGCGTTTCTACATCCGACAATTGCTGGAAGTCCCATTTCTCTTGCTACGATAGCAGCGTGACAAGTTCTACCACCTTTGTTTGTAATAATAGCTGATGCTTTTTTCATAATTGGTTCCCAATCTGGATCAGTCATATCAGTTACTAAAATAGAACCCTCTACGAAGTCTGCGATGTCAACTGAACCATCTAATGAAAACATAATAGAAACTTCACCAGAAGCAACACCATCACCTACTGCAATACCTTCAACAACAGCTTTCTTACCATTTGAATTAACATTATATTCAACAAGAGTTTTAGTTTTCTTTTGAGAATGAATAGTTTCTGGTCTTGCTTGAACAATGAATAACTCATTAGTAACACCATCAATTGCCCATTCAACATCCATTGGACACCATCTATTTTTTAAGTTTGAATAATACTTTTCAATCGAAGTAACCCATTTAGCAATCTCTAAAGCCTGTTTATCAGTAATTGAAAAACTATTTTTTTGATCTTCACTAACACTAACTACTTTAGTAAGCTTACCATGATCTTCACCATAAATCATTTTTTTATCTTTGTGTCCTAATTTCTTTTCAATAATAGAACTAAATCCTTTTTCTAAAGAAGGTTTGAAAACAATAAACTCATCTGGAGAAACCGCACCTTGTACAACCATTTCACCTAATCCATAAGATCCGTTTACTACTACAACATCTTTAAATCCACTTTCTGGATCTAATGAGAAAGCAACTCCAGATGCTGACATATCTGAACGAACCATTTTTTGAATACAAACAGATAAACCAACATCAAAATGATTATACCCAAAAGTATTTCTATATGAAATTGCTCTATCAGTAAATAAAGATGCGAAACAATTTCTAACAGCTTCTAAAATAGATTCAGAACCTCTAACATTTAAGAACGTTTCTTGCTGACCAGCAAAAGAGGCATCTGGTAAATCTTCAGCAGTTGCTGATGAACGAACAGCAACATCAGTCATTTCTTGATCATATGAATTGGAAAGTTCTAAATATTTAGATCTAATCTCAATTTTAAGATCATCCGGAAATTCACCATTTCTAATTAGTTGTCTAACTTCAAGACCTGTCTTTCTAAGTAAGTTAATATCACTATCATCTAAGTTAGAAACTAATCCAATTATTTTTTCGTCAAGTTTGTTGTATTTGATAAATGTGTGATAAGCCTCAGTTGTGATGGCGAAACCGTTTGGAACTTTGATTCCAAGTGTTTTCAAATTTTGTATCATTTCTCCTAAAGAGGCATTTTTACCTCCAACGAGATTAATGTCATTCAAAGACACCTGATTCAAGTCAATTGTGTATTTCATTTGATTGGATTTTTTTTAACATATATATCACAAACACAATTTTCCAATAAACTTTTTTTTAATATTTATTAAAATAATTAATGAGAATAATTGAACACATAAACAACGCGAAAAAACCGTTTGCTTCTTTTGAGATTTTACCACCAGTGAAAGGTACATCCATTCAAGATCTTTATAATATTTTAGATCCACTAATGGAATTTAAACCACCATTTATTAATGTCACTTATCATAGAGCCGAGTATAACTACAAGAAAAGAGAAGATGGGTTATTAGAAAAAGTCACAATAAGGAAAAGACCTGGCACGGTTGGTATTTGTTCTGCAATTATGAACAAGTATAATGTTGAAACTGTTCCACATATGATTTGTGGTGGATTCACAAAAGAAGAAACAGAAGACGCTCTTTTAGATCTTCATTATTTAGGAATTGAAAATATTTTAGTTCTTAGAGGAGATCCAATGAAGAATGAAAAAGTTTTTACACCAGAACCAGGTGAGAATAAGTATGCAATTGATTTAGTAAATCAAGCAGTTGATCTAAATAATGGAAGATATATAGAAGATGATTTAATTGGAGTTAAAACAAACTTTTGTTTAGGAGTGGCTGGATATCCAGAGAAACACTATGAAGCAGTTAATCCATTAAATGATCTTAAAAATCTAAAAGCTAAAGTAGACGCTGGTGCTGATTATATTGTAACTCAACTATTCTATGATAACGATAAATATTTTCAATTTGTTAAAAATTGTAGAGAGATTGGTATTAATGTTCCAATTATACCAGGATTAAAACCAATTACAACAAGAGCTCAGTTAAAAAGCTTACCAAGAATATTTAGTATTGATATCCCTGAAGATTTGAACTTAGCAATACTATCCTGTAAGAATGATGAAGAAGCTGCAATTATTGGTGAAAGATGGACTACAATGCAATCTAAAGAATTATTAAAAGGTGGAGCTCCTTGTTTACACTATTATACAATGAGTAAAGTAGATTCTTTTGTTAGAATAGCCAGAGAAGTATTATAATTATTTCTTAAAATTTTGAATTAAAGTTCTTAAAAATCTTTCTAACTTAGGGCACTTATTGTCAATCTCATTAAATAAAATAGTATAACCACTTTGAGTTAATGGACTGTAATCTAAAACAGCTTTTACAGCCATTATCTCTAAGTCACATACAGTATTCTCATTTTGATGTTTTTGATTTCCCTTATTCATTTCTAACCACTCATCAATTAATTTCTGGTCTCTACAAGATAATTCACCTGTAATATAAAATGGAATAACTCTAGCAGCATATTTCTTAATAATACTTGGATCAGCTGTGAAGTATTTAGCTTCGTTTATTTCAGTAAACTTTTTCATAATTTATTTTCGTATTTTTCTAATAATATAAATAATCTAGATTCTTTTACAGAACCTTCTACTGGTCTCCAAGTAAAGTAAACATCTTTATCTGCTTGTCTCTCAATATAGCCTTCTTCTAAGAATTGAGAATCATTTAAGATAACAAGAAACTCATGTCCAATATGAAATGATTTTATCCCAGGATAATCATCATTGTTTTCTATTTCTTTTTTATTGTAAAATACAAATTGGTCTTTAGTTATATCCAAATTCAATTCTTCTTTCATTCCTCTTACAATAACTTCTTTTGGGTCTTCACCAGATTTGAATTTCTCAGCAGCAGAATAAGGCATATTAGTTCTTCTTCTTTCACGACCATCTTTGAAGATTTGTTTTTCTTCATAAAGTCTCCACCACTTACCATCTTTCTTATAAAGAATTCTAGCACCAACAAATTGAACTCTTCTAACTAATTGACCATTCTCATCAGTTAACTCAGTTTCACCTTCTTCTATTTCGTGATAAAGATGTCCGATTGTTTTGAATGTTCCTGTTCCATATAACTCAGTTTCGATACCATGATCTTTCAACATTTGAACAAAATCAATATATTCACCTGGTATAATAATATTTTCATTAACTTGAAAATTCTCAAATAATTTAATCAATTTCATAACATTATATATTAAACTTTTATTTCCAATATTCTATATATATAGAACTATGAGTTTATTTTGGGGTATCCTTTGGGGTACATTAGCACAAATTTTGATATTCATACAAATACAAGGTAGTTTGAAATATCAATTTTTACACGATCACAAATTTTGGGTTCTTATGATGGGAGCACCAATATCTTGGATATTTATGGAATCAGTTAAACATTTAGTTGGTTGGGCAGATGGTCAGTTATGGCCTAGTAGACTAATTGGATTTTCAATCGGTATAATTGTTTTCTCACTAATGTCACACTTTCTTTTTGGTGAAGGAATAACCCTTAAAACCGGAGTTTGTCTTTTTCTTTCAGCATGTGTATTAGGAATACAAATCTTTTGGAAGTAGAATAATTTTATTTGACTAGTCTCAAACAATTTTATTATATTTGTAAAAATTATTCAAATATGGAGGTTGTATTTTTAGGTATTCTATTCGCAACTGCGATATTCTTACTCTTTAATTTTGAATCTGATGATACAGAGTATGAAAAGAGAAAAGAGAAGAAAAAGAAAAAAGAGAAATCTTTTTATACTTATGATGATGATAATTATTGGTATGATAAAGATGATAGTCGGAAAATAGAAAAAATCTTTAACTTAATAGTTAAAGACTTCAATAATAGTCCGTATAATGATGAGTATGAAGTTAAAACCATAAGTAGTCTTGACTATATTTCTTTTATTTATAAATTTGATAATGGATATACTTTTAATATGATTAATAACCCAGGAAAAGAAGAAGGTCACGGTACAAGATGGATTACAAGAGAATTTTATTACAATAACCTATTAAAATGGAATAAAGATAAAATTAGAGAAGAAAAATTAGACGAATTAGGAATTTAATATTATATTTGTATAAATAATTCATGATATGAAAACAAAATTATTCTTAATCTTTTTATTTACAGTTTCAAGTTTATTTTCTCAAACAAGACTTGACTCTTTAGTTTTGGTAGAATTAAATGCTTATCGATCTTCATTGAAGTTAGAACCGGTTTCTTTCTCAAAAGATTGTTTTGTTATATCCGAAAATCATTCAACTGAATTAGTTAAGACAAAAAATGTATTAAAACACTCCGATAATTTTATTGGTGCTGAAGTTGTTCAAGTAAACTATAACTTCACCATACCAATTGAAGATAAAGATCCAGAGTTAGTATTAGCAAAAGAAATTATAAAAGGTTGGAAAAACTCAACAGAACATAATCGAATTATGACAAGTTCTAAATACAAATTTGCTGGAGTTTCAACTAAAATGGTTGGTGAAGTTAGAAAAGGATCTAAGTTTGATAAGAGTATTAAAAAGTTTAAGACTGTTTACATTTATAGTTACTTTTCCACTATGAACTTTAAGTGAAAAATTAATCGTATCCAAGTGGATGTTTTGGATCATTCCACCATCCTTTTGGTCCAAAATCTTCACACTCTGTTCGACCTCTCGATCTTTTAACTCTTCTAATTGGAACTTCAATAGTTGTTTTCTTGAAATGTCTTTTCAATCTTGGTGGTTTTTTACCACCTCCACCACTAAAAGGCTTACTTAAATAGTAAGTCTTTTTAGTTTTAATTAGAGTATCATACTCAGCAGGTAGTGGAACATTCGTAGTATCTATATAAACAATTCTTAATCTAACATAACGATATTGTTTAGTTTGAACTCTTGCTTTAGCTCTATCTCCCTTAGTTAATTTATCCTTGTATAAATCTGGTCCTTGCTCTGGTAAAGTTTCAATTGAAATAATACTTGGATCAACTCCAATCTCAACTAATCTATCTTTAAGAGCATCAGCTCTTCTTTGAGCAAGAGCATCATTACCAGTTTTTCCTTTATACTCCATTTCAATCGGTTCAGTATCAGTTGAAGATTCAATTTGAAAGTCAGTAATAATACCACCACTATCATTTATATCATTGATAGCACTTAAAATACTATCAACTACATCTGGTCCTAAATTAAATTTACCAGTTAAAAATAAATCACCATCAACATCAAAATCTAATGTATCAGCAAAAACCTTAGTCTCAGGACCTTTTACTTTGATAATATCATATAAAGTATCAACATGAACTGAATCTAATGTCCAGTGATTGTATTTAGTTAACATTTCCATTTCTGACTTACTCTTAGTTACTTTATGAAGTGTGTCACCTGGTTCGTCTCCAGCAATTGCTTTACTCGGAAATAAAGTAGCAGCCGTTAAAGCAGCACCAGCTACAACATCTTTAAGTTTGATCTCTTCGTTAGTTTGTAAATCATCAACAAACTCATTATATTTTTTTACTTTCATAACATATATATTAATTTTTTTTTCTTATATTTGTAATATGAAAATTATTCAAATTTATACAGATGGTGCTTGTTCAGGTAATCCAGGTCCAGGTGGATATGGAGTTATCATGAAATTTAATGGACGAGAAAAAATTATAACCGAAGGTTTTAGAAAAACAACTAACAACCGAATGGAACTTCTTTCTATAATTGTAGCACTTGAAAAAGTTACAGTTGATGCTTATCCAATTGAAATATACTCTGACTCTAAATATGTGATTGACTCAATAACAAAAGGGTGGGTTTACAATTGGAATAAAATAAACTTCTTAGGAAAAAAGAATGAAGATCTTTGGAGAAGATTTTTAGAAGTTGAAAAGAAATTCAACATAACTTACTTTTGGGTTAAAGGTCACAACGGTCATCCAGAAAATGAAAGATGTGATAAACTTGCTGTTGAGGTAGTTAAAAGTGGTGATCTTAATATCGACTTAATTTACGAAAACACTAACAGTTAATTTTCATATAACTTAAAAAAGATATTATTATGGAAAATCATGATTTACACCACGAGTTCGCTGAATATGATACATTAATTCACGAACTTAAAATTAGTGACAATCACTTCAGAAAGTTATTTGATGAATATCATAAAGTTAATAAAGATATTCATAGATTAGAGTCTAATGAAGTTTATACTGATAGCAAATTAAATGAATTAAGATCAAAAAGATTACACTTAAAAGATAATCTTTATTCAATCTTAAAAGAAAAAGCATAAAAAAGTAGTCATTGACTACTTTTTTATTATATTTGTGTTTATATAAAAAAAATTATGGATTATACAATTGAACAATTTGAATCTGAGTATAATAACTGCTACTCAGTTGAAGCTAAACGTGATGTCTTAGAAAAGGCTTTGGATAACTTAGATGTTACTAATAGTGAAGTATCAGATATTTTGAAAAGTTATAAAGAGGACTTTAAGTATCTTTATGATGAAATGAAAATTGAAGAAGATCAACGATGTAATTATGATATCGAATCTGGTATCGCTGAACTTTATGTTTGTACAAAAGATTTTACTGATAAAGTAAATAAAGAATTCATCAAAGGAACTAACTATTATATTAAGGTTGATGATGTAAAGTCTATTTATGTACCCAAAGGATCAGAAGATGAAATTCCAGATTTCATAAAAGATTATGTTGCTGGTATTAGACCAATTGCATATATCTATCTTGATAATGGTATTGGAACATTAAAGTTTAAACATAGATTATTAACAGAAGAAAATTTTGGAGAGGTCTTTCAAAAGGTTAGTCCAACTAAATTAAAATAATGTCTTTGTCGGTGTATTTCAATAAAATTGATCCTACTTGGAAACCATTTTTTGGCGATCAGTTTAATAAAAATTATTTCAATGATCTAATGGGTAAATTAGATTATGAACATGATAATTATCATATTCTACCCAAAAAAGATCAGGTATTCAGAGTATTTCAATTACCAATTGACCAAATTAAAATTGTAATTATTGGTCAAGATCCTTATCCAACACCAAGTCATCCTAATGGACTTGCATTTTCAGTAAATGAAGATGTAAGTCCACTACCAAAAAGTTTGAAGAATATCTATAAAGAAATTAAGAAAGAATATCCAGACTTCGATAAATTAAATGGTGATTTAAGTAGTTGGTTCGACCAAGGTGTTTTCTTAATCAACACAATTCTTTCAATAAG
>SXGQ01019290.1_pt1 | contig 10507 bp, 24 predicted proteins | sample 3178371 | NCBI WGS metagenome assembly SXGQ01 (sample SAMN11356859, study PRJNA531348) | freshwater metagenome | isolation source: freshwater sample F1-20 | place: China: Fuxian Lake, Yuxi | collected 2017-12-25 | reverse complement strand
CCATTTTTTCCTCACTTAGATTTAAATATCATACAATTTTCTTCATCGTCCCATATAACATCCATTTCTCCTTTGGATGCTATTTTTGCCAACTGAATACCTAGAACCCAGTTCTTTGCTTCTGAAAATATCTTTTGTAGTATATTTGCATTCATTAGGTAATCTGAGTCTTGTTTTACGCAATATTGTCTTATTAAGGATGAGATCTCTTTTGGTTTTATATATTCGCTCATTTCATCTATTGGAATAAGCATTTCATTGGCTATATCTTTACCAATATGTTTAGCAATACGTTTTATGCTTTTTATCTTCATCATCTTATCATCGTTCATATCAGACATAGTTGTTCCTTTCTGTGCTTCATGATTGCTTTGTCCTTCATTTTTAGTTCAAAGTCTAGGTCAAAGTCTAATCCGTAAGTATTTATGCTATTGTAAGCATAATCGGCGTGCGCTCTTGGATTATTACCGGGGCGACTTTCGCTATAGTGAAAGAGTGGCTTGAAATCACCCCAAGTGGCGTAACAGGCCCGTATAGCCTCTTCCTCAGTTAAACCATCTGGATGACAAGCATGGTGCAAATAATCAAACGTGATGGGTATGCCGGTAATAGGATAGAATATATCCGTAAGTTCTTTTACAGACCAGCAGTTGAGTTTATCGTCATTTTCAATAACGAGCCTAGATCGACAAGTGCTGCTAAGACAAGAGAAATTTTTAGCAAATCTATCAATAATTTCATAGTGAGTTCCATTCTTATTATGTATGTGCAAATTCATTGGCGAACGATAGTCCGCTGGGCAACCTATACGATCCATAAACCAAGAGTAAAAGTTTAGTTCTTTTATGGTCTTATTTACCGCTTGCTGGTTTTCTGATGCCAGAACATTAAATTCACTTGGATGGCATGAAACGCGAACACCAGTGTCAGATATAGTTTTCTTTATAAAGTCAAAACCACGCTGTATTAGATTATAGTTTGGCAAATCCTCTAGACTTACGTTGGCTTGATCGTATGTAATTAGAGGAAACAGGTCGCTACTTAACCTATAGCACAGATCATTGTCTGCACAGTGTTGAATGATGATATCTGTAGCAAGAATATTGTTAAATATACGGTCGCCCAATATCTCTAAAGCATCATCGCGGTCAAGTGATGAAAATCGTTTATAAGTCATTGTCTGGAACTTAACTGGTTCGTCAAGTTCTTGCAAATCTAGTGAAATACAGCAAAGTCCGTAACGCATACTTTTCTCCTGTGTGTCCTATGTATTCTACATCGGCACAGCAGGGTTGTCAACTCTTGTTTTTCTTCCAAGAGAAAAGATTGTTTAGGTAAGCTTTTCTTTTACTACAATTACATTCTTTTAGATTAAACCAAGCTTTGAATCTTTCCTCTGTGATTCCAACTGATTTTAATACTGACTCAACAACATCTCCAAGGCCAGTGGTATCGTTTTGCTTATGAGCATTTGGATTGATACCTAATCTTTCTAATTCTTTTATAGCCTTGTCCATCTCTTGTTTGATAGTATTATTTTCTTCTTTTGGATTCATTTTTTTCTCCCGTAATTGTGGGTTTTAATCCCTTTTTCTGTCTTAATATATTCTTTTCTGTGGGTCTACTGCACCATTTCGCTATTGTATTATACACCCAAACCGACACTAAAACGGGTAGTTAACTGAATAGTCTGTATGTGCATTTAACACTACAAAATAAGATATATGACAGTATACATATACATAGTAGACACCCATACAATAAGACGAATAGGATGGCTGAAAATATATTGGAATTGAACGTGGATATTTCACATAATAAATAATTATTGGATATATGCTTCATGGTATTGGAGTATGGGTACTAGGGTAGAGTGTGTAGGTAGGTATAGAAAAACACCCCATACCATCTCTAGAAAACAGCATGGGGCTTAAAAAAGATAGTATATTAGTACTATCAGTCTTGCATATGGGATAGAGCAAAGTCTACCATACTAAGATATTGATCAACTTGTCTTGGTGTAAGCTCCTTGCCATTAGCAGCAAGGGCGTGTCTATAGGCTAATCGCTCCTTCTTATTCATAACAGTAAGATCTTTTAGTTCGCTTATATAGTTTTTGTCTTTTATCTTCAAAATACTCTTCAAAACCTTGTATGTATCATCATCCTTATAGTCTTCGTCATATAATTCGCTCATATATTGAAAGAATTCTCGCTTATTGACCATTTTATGGTACTCCTTATATGATTTTCGCCCTAAAAAGAGCAAAAAGTTACGTTTTGTGCGGCCTTATTGTATAATCTCAGCGTAAAACGGGCCTAATTGGAGTATTGACTTTTAAGAGTTTATGAGGACTCCTATACATATTTGGTATAACTTCAGATGGAACTTCTGGTCCCATGTATATATACCCGTATCCTCCATCATATACTCTAAGCCCCAAGTCATCCTTGTCTTGTACTGTATATACTCCCATATCAGTCAAGTACTGACGCTCACCAGTGCTAGTAAGATAGTAGTTGCCAGAACGACCAACAACCTTGATCCTATCACCACGCTCAAGAGATCGCCAATCCTCAATCTCTTCATACTTCTTAATCTTTACCTTCTTGGGTTTAGATGGCGAGTCACTTTTACCTTTAGTAACAAAGTCGGTATTACAATGCTTACAAGTATGAGATCGTGCGCCATTAATCCCATTGCAATTCTTACAAAGTTTTTGTCCACGTTTCAGTTTCATATATATCTCCAAAGGTCAAACTCACTGACTACCAGTACAGGCCAGATCTGACTAGATTAGGTGTGACAGCCCTTGATTATACATCGGTCTGCGCAGGTTGTCAACTTGAAAAAAACCAAATCTCGCTGACTACCAGTAACGGCCAGATCTGGTTATATAGGGTGAGACAATCATGCGATTATCTTAAGCTCCCCAGTATTACTATTAAAGGAAGTAAAGAAGCTCTTGCTAATGTACTTACCTTCTATACCATTAACGTCGCGCTTACTATATACGTTAATGCGCCACCGGTCATCGTATACATTGATGCTCTTGCACATAAGATAATCCTTTGGCTTCTCTGTGTGACTAAAAATTACATCACACGGAGTAATATCGTAGTTGCTAATTTTCTTCATTGGAAATCCCTCAATAGTGTTTAACATAAAATTCCACATCTCACTGACTGTATTGCAATAACTTGATCTCGACGCTTCGCGTGAGACACCCCACGGTTTCGTTAGGTTATCTATTCCCCCTATTTTAACATATGAGAGAATACAATACCCCATGCTCCCATTATACCTTATCGGCATACTAGACGCAACCCCTTGAGACTAAAGGACTTACGCATTTTGGTTTATAGAAATGACGTAACCCCTTGAAAATAAAAGACTTATGAATCGACCGGCGGGCCGCGACCGCCCTAAACCCTTGTGGGGCAAGGACTTAGGACGAATCACGGTTTCCGAACGCTACAACTCTTCCCAAGCCTTTGACACTTCATCCATAGCCTTCTGGATTTTCTTATTCACGGGCGTATCCTTATGTACCTTTTTATATTTATCAATAACTGGTGGTTCATAATCGCACGTTTTGAATCCTGCATTTTCTTCCAGAAAGTCTAGGTCGAGTTCACCCATAAGATCGTGAAGTTCGTCAGGGTCTTTAGCCTCTACAACAAACTTCGCTCTCTTAGCCTCTACATAGTTCATACATACTTCATACTTTGGCATAATAATCTCCTTTTATAATGGGTAGTGAGAGAGGACCGGCGGGCGAAAGAAAGGATAATATATTCCCGCCGATCCATCCCTCCCACTAACTAAGCGGTCAGACTGAAAACCTTTTCGTAATCCTTATCGGAGAACGTATCAGCACGACGAAGGATCGTAGCCCAGCGGTCAGCGGAAGTTTCCATTAGACTACCAGCGATCTCATCGAACTTCACCCAAGTGGTATTATCGAACTTCTGTCCCGCACGGGTCAGACCGTTGATGATACCAAACAGGTTACGATTTCCAGCCTCAAACTCACCGTACTGATTCAGAAACATCGTAGCCTCACGCTTCGACAGTTTGTAATCAGACGAAATACTAGCCACGATACCCTTTACACTAGCCTTGCCAGTTTCCATAGCACGGGTAGCGAGGAACTTTGTGATACCCGGAGCAAGCAGCGGAATCTGGTGCTGGATATTCCTAGCGATTTCCAACTTCAGACTATCAAGGTCGATATTACCGCGATGAACACGACGAATCTTCTCACCAGCAGTCTGACCCCAAATGCAACCGTTCATACAAATCGCACGAAACAAACTAGGCATCTGTGAAATACGACGAGTACCAATCTCGCAGTTACCAACGCTAATCATACCACCATAATCACTATCGTCAGAACCGTAATCCATGATAGTATCGGGGATAAGAACATTACCGTAGACGGTATCCTCATCGCCACGCCAGTGGCTAAAACGACCGCCGGGAATAAACTCAGCGAGGGTTTCAAGATACCAGCGATTATCGACCGGAGCATACTTGTCGGTCACGAACGCACGGCACGTTCCATCGGTATAGGTACGCAGACGGAACTGCTTGTCAGCATCAATACGTCGCAACGCATTATTGCCAACCAATGCCATAGTATTAGCATCGGACATATCGAAACCCTCAATGTTACGCATCTCGCGGAGAAACGTACTAGACGGGATTTCGGTGCGAACACTAAACTGTTCAATCGCATGATCGGTCGGCTGAAACTTGCGACCATCATTCAACTGAAAATAAAACGTATTCTTATCGGCAACGCAAGAAATGTTCTTACGGGCAGTCAGAATATCCTCACGATTCTCGACCGCCATCTGGCACGACTCCATCACCTGCTCATAGGTTTGGGTCTTAGACCACCAATCCTTATGAACGTGGGTTCCCTCATTGAAACCCTTACCGGTATTACCTTGCAGACCGCTCACGAAATCGATACCAGCACGATCAGCGGAAGGCTTCAGAACTTCATAACTCATAATCAAACTCCTAGTAGTGGGTAACTAACAACTCTTCTATTATACAGGGTCAAACGTCGCTGTCAAGAGGCGAAAACAGTTCATCGAAACACGAACCGCAAATATTAGAAATAAGCAACTCACGCTCGCTGGGCGAAAGATAATCTAATACATCTTGGATATATCCATCACCGCTCGTCCAATCGACCAAATCTTCCTTATTCAGAATGATCGAATGAACAATCCTGCACCGCAAGCATTGAACATCAACAACAAACGAACGATTTTCAACTGCGGCAACCATGATTTCCTCTTTTCCACGATCATACCATAGGTTATCGGCCTTGTCAACCGTGGTTCTTGAGAAAAAAATATTTGACGTAAACCCTTGGTAGATAAGGACTTACGATTCGGGCGGCGGGCCGCGTCGATCCTAAACCCTTGCTGGCTAAGGACTTACGGCTGGTGTAACTTCAACAATCTCCCAAGACTCCATATAAGTAGAGTTTTCATCTGGATTATATGGTAGGAGTCTTTCGCATTTTAGCCTAGCATCAACTTCATCTTTACAATCACGCATCACAACTTCAACAATAATATAGTGATACATTATTTCACCGGGTTGTAATAGTTATCGAAAACTTCTTTCCAAGTGGGAAAGGTATAGAAGGGATCGCCTTCGTTTACGCACTCGCCGGTCTTGTCATTATAAACATCGTAGAAATCAACATTACGCTTATCCATATCACGCAGACTTGCATAGCAAGCGTACACGCCGTATTGAATATCGTCCATAATATATGTAGCAATCCGCTCGTTCATACTATGTTATCTCCGTATTCTATAACTGGGATTTCGTGTTCTCTAACGTCTAGGATATTATCTTCGTCAATCTGACCAAAAAACTCTGGATCTTCAACTATCATTCTATTTATAGCATCTGCTATCTGCCGTTTGGTTTTAGCCTCTGGCATATTATGCAGACACATATACATCATGATTTTGACTTCTTTGACTTGCATATCTTTTCTGAAATGTATGGGGGAATATTGGTAAACTTTATAACACAAACTATTCCGATTTATTTATCTCGATACAACAAACTCCAAACGAATATCATAATCATGAGTTCTATCAAACGATCTCCCTAAGTGAAATGATAACATAACACAGTAGGGCGTGTACGAGTCGAACGTACCTATGAACACCTTATAAGAGTGTCGGATGCAACCGGCTTACCTTACGCCCCGTGAACGAGTGACCCGCACCATTGTAGCACGGGCCACTCGCTCGGTCAAGGGAGAATCAAGAAAGCACAGCGTCAAGCATCTTGTCGCAACGCAGGGTACGATACTGACCAGTAGTAGAACGCACCAGAGCATACGGGCCGTGCGGGCCAAAACCGGCTCGCTCAACCACACCCTCATGCCACTTCAACACGTTAGTATTACCATGCTTGGGATACTTACAACGAATCGTCTTACCTTTAGCAAGATTAGACAGCAAAGCAATATTACTCATAATAATCAACCTCCAAAAACTTCTTTTTCAACTTGCGAGAAAGTCACGTTGACCTTCTTCCCTTGACGATCAACTACCACACCATCGCGGGTAATCTTCACAACCTTACCCAACTTGAGTTGAGTACCAATACCAACAATCTTCATAATCTTCTCCCTTAGTAAGTCACCACCAACTATCATACACCACGGTCAGGCCAGCGTCAAGAGCCTTTCGAGCCTTGCTAATAAACTCCAAGTCCTGCTGCTTGTAATAGTCATCACTATCACCACCGAAGAAAAATCCAGCGGTAGACGGTAGACCAGACCCACGCACAGCATCTTCCAGATCGTCCAGATCGTCGCTATTGAGTTCCAGAGGGATGCAGTTGAAATCACTCAACCCCATGCCACCCATGTTAGCATCGTCCAATCCTGGCTTACCCTTGGCTTCCCAAAGATTTTCCATATAACCTTGAAGATTAGGATGCTTACGCCAGTAGGCGAGTTCTTCCTTCTCTCCGTTATTGTCGATAGCAAAAGCAAACTGATCCAAACCCATTGTAAATCTCCGTGTTAGTGGTTGCTAGAATGGATACTAGGCTACTACTACTTCACCTAGTATCGACATTCTAGCCGACAACCTTTAGAAAATCAAGCCTCGACCGTTTCCGCAGTCTCAGCCTTCTTGGCCTTGGGAGCCTTGGGAGCCTTGGGAGCCTTGGGAGCCGCGAGGCTCACGCCAGCGACACGCTTCGCCCAGACCTTGTAGCCCTGCTCGGCCAGAGCCGTCACCTTGACGGGGTGAACAGCCTCAAACGTGCCGATACCGTCGATAGCCGCAAGCAGCGTACCACGCACAGCGTCCGTATCGACCGACGAATCCGAAACAATATCAACCGTAAAAGAAAACTTCTGCATAATCAACTCCTTGTAAAACTTGTTAGTGTCATCAACCATTACTCCAATCATTCTACCATAGTATATCGGCCTGTCAAGCCCACCTTCTTGAAAAAATATTTTTTGCTCTAAGTCGTTGTGGCATAAGGACTTACGACGAACGGGGCCGGACCCCCTGTTCCTAAACCCTTGTCCCGTAAGGACTTATGTTTCTTCCTCCATCATCTCAAAAAAGTTATCCAACTCATATTCATTCCAAATAGCCACAGGGATCATATCCTTTTCCCCACCATAATCTACGTAGTTATCACTTCCATTATGGTAAATACCACAGAATCCCATTCCCGGCTCAAAATATGAGGCATGAACATTATATCCCAACTCTACAAGATGATTATAGAAGTCAATAGGTGGCGACCATGCAGTATTAGGACTTACGCTTACTTCATAAAACGCACCAGACTTCATAGTGACCTTTTTTACTACAACGGGATCGTCATACTCATCCTTACCAAAGTCCCACTTGGTTCCCCAGTTGGAGACATTCCAAGAATACCAATCTTCACCTAGGGGCATAGGAATATAATGCTGGCAAACACCGCCAGAGTTCCATGCGTCAGCAAACTCTTGCACCATATTCTCGTCGCTATGAGAAACCGTCAGATTGTTCATGCACCAGTTAGGCATCGTTTTCCTCCGTTATATTTTCAGAACCACAGTCCATACATTGACAGTTATCATATGGGCCACCAACAATGTTGCCATTTTGGTCAACCCAAGCATCCCAACCAATCAACTCGCTTTCACAATCTTCACACTTATAGATCATGAGTCGTACTCCTGTCGCCACTGACGCTCAATGTCTTTGCGAGTACGCTGTCGCTTGGGCCGATTGTCCATGACCGTATACCGTTCCTCGCGGTGTCCCGTTGGCAACTCCCACGGCTTTTTGACCTTGAGTTTGATGATGTTGCGGCGTGGACGCATATCGTCGTTGTTGTGGAGCGTAATCATACCATTGTCCATTTTCGTGTTGATAAAAAACCTTGTCTACATTAGGATCGTAAGCCATTAGACAGTATTGTATAGGATAAATCACCTTTGTCAACTGCGGTATTTTTATTTCGCCTTTCTGGTAGTCCTTGAATCCTGTATACGCTAAACCCAATACCGCCACCAAAACACCAACCCACTGAATCATGTTCGCTCCTTTAGTTGTGTCCTTTCTCATACACTGACTATCGGCAAAGCGTTATTCGTGACTTTAGGCTAAGACGCCACCTTACGAAAAAGTCTTTCTACCCAGATATTTTTACCGTAATATTCTGTGGCTTTTCTCTCAGCGTCCCAACTAGACATAGCCAGAACATATCCCGCAAAACGATTATCCTTCATAACCCGCCAAACATACTCATTCATACGTTGTCTCCTATACACACACTATACCAGTAGTATCGGCATAAGTCAAGAAAATATTTAGGTAGCGTAAGTTGTTGGTAGATAAGGACTTACGGCAAATTTCCCCGCCCCGCTTGTTCCTAAATCCTTGTAGGGTAAGGACTTACGTTCAAGCGTTGGTTGTCCAGCAAGAGCAACCACACTTGCCCAGTTCGTCGCACAGTTTGTGTGCCACTTCGGGATCAAGAGGCTTAGTATACATGGTCTTATTGTGGTACACCGCTTCCTCAATCCAATCCTTAGCATCCTTGAGTCCCATAAGAGTAGCAAGTCGGATGCTCTTGATAGAGGCAATCTTCTGATCCCAGTTTCGAGGCTCCATAAAGCCAATAAGGCCATTACAAGCCACCAGCAACTTCTCGTTACCAGTAGCCAGTTCCAAAGCCTTGATGATCCGTTCGTACAGATCGGGGCTATCAGTCTTAGAGGCAATACTCACCATCTCACGAATCGTCATATCAACGTTAATCATACCTTAAAATCTCCTAAATACTTTGGGTCTATCTCTCTAAGGTTATCAAACGCACAATCGCGTTCTTCCAGAATGTAAACTTGCTTTCCGCTAGTAATCAGCGTAGCATACTCAGTCTCATCCCAAACAAACTCATTGTTATCGCTCTCACGACGCCAGTGTGGATCACGAAGCGGATTATAAAACACACGCTCAAGATTGTCAACAGGCAAAACCGGATAAAAACTTTTGCGAAGCATAGTTTCTTCACATCGTATCCATCCGCTCACATCATGAACGCCAGCCTCAAAAACTTGTTTAGCCTTATTGGGACGATTACGAAGCCTACAACCCCTCATTTCCAACTGATATTCATTAGGGTCGTAATAATACACATCAACAGTCTTACCACCCTGCTTGATTCGCACTTGCCAGTGCATATAATGCTTTCCACCACCAAGATGGAATCGCACTTCGCCGTGCAACTTAGTCATATAATCCCTTAGTATACTCTGCCGGAACAATAGGACACCAACCCTTTGCTCTTTCCTCATCATAAGGAAGCCAGAACGGAGCATCACAAGCGTCCACAAACCCAAACTCTACATTCTTAAATGTATGGGGACAAAGTTCGATAGGATTAGCACTCTCGGCATAAAGTGTACGCTCTATGTAAGAATAATGTCCAATACCAATACCGATCTGTGGTCCAAAATAATAAATCTTCTGGCCCTCGGCTGGCGGATTCTTGTGAGAGTTATTCCATTCCATCATTTAGCCCTTCCAATAATCAAACACTCTGTTCCTTTGTCCTCATCTCCAACATATTTAGCATATTCATGAGGTCCATAATACCAAGTATCTTTGTTATTATAGTTAAAAACAATACTGTCCCACTTTACATCAACATCGTTAAGTCCACCCTCATAGCCAAGAGTAAGAACCCTCATGTTAGAAGGATAATCGAGCAACTTATTAATCAACTCATTAACAGTCATTATATCCTCTCTGCTATTCTCGTCCATTCCTCAATCAAGTCTTTAGCCGTTATACTATATTCTTCTGCTAAAGTCAAGGCTTCATCCCGATTATGTTTGTTCACAACCAGCATAGCATTTTTCAAAACTTTCAGAATCTTAAGGATTGCCGCATCCTTATCATATCGTTGCAAAACTTCGTCTCTCCATTTTTCATTATTG
>SXGQ01555698.1_pt1 | contig 10510 bp, 6 predicted proteins | sample 3178371 | NCBI WGS metagenome assembly SXGQ01 (sample SAMN11356859, study PRJNA531348) | freshwater metagenome | isolation source: freshwater sample F1-20 | place: China: Fuxian Lake, Yuxi | collected 2017-12-25 | reverse complement strand
TACAACTTGCCCGTGCTCGTTTTGCTAACCTTGCTATGGAAGCAGCAGAGAAGTCAATCCAAGCACCATTGGTTGTACCTTCTGATGTTGTTGACCTTCCTATGGGTCCAGACTCAATCATTCGTACTTCTAACCCAGCAGGTGTTGGTAGAGTAAGATTAGAAATGCCAGCAGCGGCATTCCAGGAACAAGCAGCGCTACAAGCAGAACTACGCTTAGGTGCTCGTTATCCTGAAGGCAGAACTGGTAACATTGATGCCAGCATTATTACTGGACAAGGTGTACAAGCACTTCTCGGTGCTTTTGATTCACAGATTAAAGCAGGACAGACTATCCTTGGTGAAACATTAGAGGATGTCCTAAGAACGTGTTTCGAGATGGACGAAGTCCTTTTCGATAAAGAAAAGAGTGTCAGAGGTACAGCGCAGGGTACTCCGTACGAGTTAAAGTACAAACCAAGCAAAGACATTAAAGGTGACTCTTCTATTGAAGTACGTTACGGTTTAATGGCAGGACTTGACCCATCGCGCGCTCTGATTTTCTCTCTTCAAGCACTTGGTGCTGATTTAGTATCCAAGGATTTCATTCGTCGTGAATTACCGTGGAACGTTAACGTTTCTATGGAAGAACAACGTATTGAAATTGAAAAAATGCGTAGCAATCTAGCCGCTGCCGTGACAGCAACAGCCCAAGCAATTCCTGCTATGGCTGCTCAAGGCCAAGACCCATCTATGCTGATTCAAAAAATTGCCGACGTTATTGAACGTCGTCGCAACGGGGACACTATAGAGGCTGCTGCACTGGCTGTATTCACACCGCAACCCGCGCCTGAACAGCCTATGCAGGAAGAGATGGTTCCGCCAGGCACACAGGCTCCAGTTGAGACGCCTACGTCCCCAGTCGCTCCTGAAGCCTCTGGCGGAGCCCCTACTGATTTAGCAAGCATCTTGGCTGGGCTAGCAGGTTAATATGGCTACTAAGAAGAAACCAGTTAAGAAAGTCGTCAAGAAAATGACACGACGACCTAGAACAGTAAAAGAGCCAATTCTAACTAAGTTAGATTTCTGGGCTATTGCAACTAAAGAAGTTTATGATTCACTACGCAAAGCAGGTATGGAAGAATCTACCGCTTTAGCGTTTGCTATGGATAGGTCAAGTTATCCTGACTGGATAATTGACCCAAAGGACCCGATTAAAAACCCACTGGATGATTTCGACGAAGATGAGGACTAAACTATGTCAATGCAAGATGTTCCTGGCGGTCCTGGAGTATATGCTCGTCGCGAAGATTTAGGTAATGTAAAAAAGATTCAGCGCGAAGGAAGAAACATTGCTGAGGCTTCTGGTGGCACTTACGGACAACGTAAAGAACTAAGCGATTTATCACAAGGCGCTGTTACTAAAGTAGCAGAACCTGCTCCTGCTAATCCTATTGCTTCCTCTCTGCCTCCTGTTAATCTAATGCAACCTGGCGAAGAAGGAACAATACTTTCTGATGGTGCTGCAGGTGGTCCTGGTCGTGACCGTTCTGCCTTGATGACACCTGTTGATGATTTTAATCAAGGTGAGATATTGGCTCGTGCTATGTATCTTGCTAATCCAACTCCACAACTTGCTAGAATCGTAGAAGCGTTTAACGAAGAAAAACGGGGCTAGTAGTGGCTGAACTAAAACAACCTACTCTAGGTCCTGCTGCGCAGGCTGTCTATAACAATAGTCAAGACTCTCTGCGCCGTAGAATTGCTATGCAAACTAATATTTTGCAACCAGCAATGTATACTAACTTTGAACAGATTATAAATAAATATCCTGGTATGAGTAAAGACCTAGTTATGGCTATGGTTAGCCAGGGACTTACGGTTAATACGCCTGGAATTGGCAAGATTGTATCTTTAGATGGCATCTCACAACTTAAAAATGATGCTCTAAACTTAGATAAAATTAAATCTACAGTAAAAACAGACCGTGGTTTTCTTGGCGCTATTGGAGATACGTTTCGTAATGCTATTTACGACCCATTCAAAGGCGCTACTCGTCTAACTTTTGCTGCATTGCGTCATCCTTATGACAGTTTGACTGCTGCCGTGCGTGATATTTCAACTGGAAAAGCACCAAAACCTTTTTATGGCAAAGAAACACAATTTGGAGCGTTACTTGCTGACGTATTTGGTGGTAAACCAGGCGTAGATACAGGTAATGGGTTCTTTATTAACCCTGAAAGCCGTGTTGGTAAAGACCAAGCCAAGGCTATGAGTTCTTACGGCAAGGTTTTTGGTGAATCTTTTACCATCGGACGTTTTCTTGCTAAATCAGTAGGCGCAACTCCTGACCAGACTGCATACAAGGTTATGTCTGGACTTATTGATGCTACTTTAAACATAGCAACAGACCCAACAACGTACCTTGCTTTTGGTCCACTTGCTAAAGGTGCTAGAGAAAGCAAGAAGATTGCTGATATGGTCAAGGCTGCAGAGCCTTTTAACCAACCAGTTGCTAAACGCATAAAAGATGTAGATGTTGTAATTAAAGATTTAGAGCGTAAGCGTTATGATTTAATTAAGAAAAATACTAAACGCGTTGAAGATAGAGTTTTAAAGAAAGAACGTAAACTTCTTGAAGTTGAACAACAGAAGTCTGATGCGCTTTCTAAGACTTTAGGTTCTATTTTAAATGTTTCTAAAATAAGCGCAGAAGGTTTAAAGAAAAATCCTCTTGCTCAAGAGACTCTATCGGTTGAGAATATCACAAGATATATTTCAACTCACGATAAAGTTGAAAGCGGAGAATTTGTAAGGGCTATTGGCAAACTTGGTGCAGATGTAAAAAACACCAGAGGATTTGCCGAAGGCAATATCATCCTAGACGAACTACCTTCTGCTGGTAAACTCTCTATTGGTGTACACGGGCTAGATGAGTACTTTGTAACTTCTCTTACTGATGAACCCTTAAAAGTATTAGACTTAACTTCTGACCTAGGTTCTTTAACTGGTCAAGCATTTAAGGATGAACAATTCCGCCGCACTCAATTTTTAGATGCGTTGAAGGCAATTGCTGATGATACAAGCATAGAACGCCCAATTAGGGACATCTTTACTGATGTTACTAAATTATCCCAAGAAGATGTTATGGCTCTCAAGGGTTATGCTTGGGCTACGCTTTTTAATGACCAACCAGGAAACTTTAGAACACTAAGTGACTTCTTCGTAAAAATTGGTGCATCTGGTAGCACTAAAGCAATGCAGTTGGCTTTTGATGAGATGAGCAAGATTTGGGACTGGGATGTTATTGGCAACGTACGTAGTATCTACGGAGAAACTGGTGGATTCTTACTAAATGGAGAAAAACCATATTATGGAATTCGTCAAGCAGAAATTGGTAATGCGTTAGCAGAGATTGCAGACCCAACTAACCTTGGTCCTAATATGCTTAAATTGGTGCAAGGACTTAAAACCAATGACGAATCTGTTGCTAAAGTACAAGCAGACCTAGATAAGGCCATACTTGAACGCGATACCTTTGCTGAAAGAGTCAAAGAACTTGACATATTCCGCGAGGTAGCAAATCAAGATATTGCAACAGCAACTAGGTTGTTAAGTGACCCAGAATACAAGGGTCTACGTGGAATCGTAGAGATTAACTCTGAACTATCCGAAAAGCGTATTTTGCGCGAATGGATAAGCAGTCAAGTTGGTCTTACTGATTATTTTGGTGGTAATCTAGCAGACGATTTCTCTAAACCACTTAAGTATTTACTTGGTAGAAACTTCTCTCGCATTGCTGAAATTGTTGCAAAAGAAACAAGCGAAGTAAAAATACAGCGCTTCTTTGGCAATAAACTTGAATACGACACAGTTGTGGCTTTGGCTGCTGCCAAAACTCCTGATGAAGTTCTAGCAACATTCCTTTCCATTTTAAACCCCGATATGAGTGACCTTCAGGTATTCCGTTCTCTATCGTTACGTGCTCAAACTGGCATATTGGCTAATCCAGCAATGAAACTAGTCGATTCATCAGATATTAAACTCGTAAAGGTAGCAGAGAGCCTAGATAGAAGATTTGGAAGATACTTCGTACGCTCTACTGCAATAAACCTTGGTGACGGCACTAAAACTGTAGAAGCCGTAGAGAACTGGGTGAGTTCTGCTAAATTTAAGATTATTATTGGTGCTAAGGCCCAAGAAGCCTTTATAGACGACCTTTTAGGTAAGTTATATAAGGCTGAAAGCGCTGTAGAACGTGGTGCTGTAATTGATAAAGGTATGGTCGATTTGACCAAAATGATATCAACTAAAATGGGTCTAACAGCAGAGCAATCTACAGACCTAGCCAAAGTGATTAAATTAGGTTCTGCCGAGAGAAACGGTATGGAACAGTATTCGAATATTCAGCGTGCTATGGGCGAATCACCTACTTTTGTTTTTGCTGGAGATGCAGAAAACGCTATTCCGTTAGGAGCAGCAGTATCTTTAGACCAGATGTTAAAGACCACAGCCTTCTTGCCTGATAGCCAAGCAATTATGAAAGCATTTGCAAAATACGAATCTTCTAAATTAAAACACGGATATAGGGCAACCAGAGCACTTACAGAAGAATTAGGTGACATTTGGAGAACTGCTCAATTAGTATTTCGTATATCTTATATCCTTCGTAACATTGGCGAAATGCAAGTACGTCAGATGTTCTCTGGCCACGCTAGCATATTCAGTCATCCAATTCAATTTATCTCTTTCGTTATGGCTACATCAGGCAAAAACGGTCCAATGAATCAATTGGCACAAAAGGTTGGTAGATATCAATACGATGCCCTAGGTAATAAATTTGAGCCTATGGATTTAAATGATGGCGATGTAGTAGATTCCGTAAAAGGTTTTCAACTACAGATTGCTCGTAAAGAATCAGTATCTGACTACCAACAAAGCCGTAAATCAGAAGCATTTAAGAACTATAGCGTAGTAGACAGTAATTCTCCAGACTATTATGAAGGCTTAGCATTCGTGTTAAACCGTTATTCAGTAGATGATTTATACCCTGCTGTGGCTAGACTTATGCAATTGGGTGACGAAGATGCTAAGACAGCATTTGCAACTCGCCTTGTAAATGAGTTTGATAAACCAGGAAACCCTATTCGAGATATGACTTTTGGTGCTTTTCAAAAGAATGAAGGCATTAGAAGAATCTTTTTGATTGACCCAGAAAAGGCTCCATCCAAAGATAATCTGCATCTTGAGAGAATTAGGGCGTATCTATTCGATGAGACGCCTCGCAATGAAACCTATGCTAACCGCATTAAGGCTGTTACTGGTAATGGTAGCGCTGCTAATATCATTATGGATATTATTGCTGGTGAAGCAAAGGTTGCTACCGAGGGTGGAGAGTTTATAACTCTTAAATCTCCTTGGTTAACTGGTGGAGTAAAGACTCCAGCGCAGTTGGGTATTCTTGAAAATAGATTCAAAGAGATTCTATCTAGTACTATTAAAAGAGAGAATTTAACTAATTCTACGGTAATTGTCCAGAAACCAGTTTACACAACTTTACCTGGTGGTAAAGTTCTAGGTGATTGGATAGACCGTTTCTTTGGTATTGCAGCCAAGTTTGAGGGAAAATACAACTTTGGTCCTGAGTATATTATGTCATATTGGGATAGCATTGGTAAATATGCGGGACTTCTCAGCGTAGACGACCTTAAGAGATTACAACCTAATGCTGTTAAGGCTCTTGCCCCTATAAGTAAAGTTATTGGTGGTAAAACTAAAGGTCTTGGTCCTACCAACCCTGTTCTTAAAATTATTGAAAGAGAAATTGCTAGACGCGAAAAGAGTGGAAGTCTGACAGGCACTCATACTCTAGATAACATCAATAGTATCGCTGCTACTGATGCTAGCAAAAAGGTATCCTCATTGTTCTATGATGCGGCTAGACAGAAACAATGGTCTCAGGCTTTACGCTTACTCTTTCCGTTCGCACAAGCCCACACAAACACTATATCCAAGTGGGGTGAATTGGCTTTTAAGAATCCAGTTCCTATCTATCGTTTTTCCAAAGCGTTTGATGCTTTAACAAAAGAAGGTTCTAACACTATCTACGATGTCACGGGAATGACATATGATGATGACCAAGGATTCTTCTATAAAGACCCAAACACTCAAGATTTAAAGTTTAAAATGCCGTTGGTTGGTAGCGTAATGGGTGCTTTAGTTGGCAAAAATATTGATATGCGCCAAGCGCTACAGATAACTGCCCCAGTGCAGTCACTCAACTTAGCATTTGGACAGGCTAATCCACTTATACCTGGATTTGGTCCTGCTGCTCAATTGGCCTTTGTTACCTCTGGTAGAATAAATGAATTTGGTTCAGGATACGATGTCTTGCGTGACATCGTTACACCTTTTGGTGCTATGCAAACTCCAACCGATATAGTATTCCCATCTTGGATGAAGAAAACACTTCTTTATGCTATGGGTGATTCTACAATGATTAACCGTGGTATCAAGGATTGGGCATCCTATCTAGCATCTACAGGTGAATATGGCGAAGACCCATTATCTAATGATTCCGTAAGAAATAAATTATTTAACGATGCTGAAAGTCTATCTAAATCTATTGGTATGTGGACAGCAATTTTTCAGAGTATCTCACCTGCTACGCCTCAAATGGAGGTTCTAGCAAAGATTAAAAACCCTGAAAACAAGATGAAGTTTATGACAGGAACTATCTTGTATCAGTATTGGAATAAAATTCAAGAAGATAATCCTGGCGATTACGGCGCAGCCGTACGTCAATTTGCCGATACTTTTGGTAAAAATAACATTTTAATTGCTCTTAGCGAAAGCACTTCTTCTGTTACTGGAACTGACGATGCTTGGACATTCTTAAATAATAATCCAGATACAGCAGATGTATACGCTAAATCAACCTCTGATGTAGTTCCTTATTTCTTCCCTGGTGGGGGAGAGTTTGCAGTTAAATACTATAACTGGCAAAAGAAATCAGGAGTTCGCAGACCTCTATCAGCAGATGAGTTAGAGCGTGAGGCTGAAGGTATGATTTACGCTATGCGTAAAGACCAGATAGCCGATGACCAAATTACTGGTGGATATACACAGTTCTGGTATGTAGACCAAATAGCCAAACTTGATGCTGAATATGGTGGTAAACCACCTGAGACTATAAGTACATCTACGGCTCCTGAAAAGATTGACCGAATTGGCAAAGCCCTACAGGACCCAGCCTTCGCTGAATCACCAATTTATACTCAGATTAGCGAGTTTTATCCTATGTTCGTAGAGTTTCAAAAAGAACTAAACAGACTAAAGATTGCTAACTATGCAAGTCTCAAGTCCAAAGGCGGTTATGCAACTATCTTACGTGATAATCTTGTGGCTAAAGCAGAGATACTAATGGCAGAAAATCCATCATTTAGACGTATGTACTATGGCGTATTCGCCTCACAACTGGAAGGTTAGGTAAATGGCAGAGCAATTCACCTCAAGCCCAGGGCCATCTGATGTAAGGAAATACCAAACAGGACAAGGTTCTTTTCAACAAACCAAGACTGCTTTTCAGTCGATAAGTAATCAGGTTCTTTTAACACCCGAGGCTCTGGCTAGTGACCCATATGTTAAATACCTAGAAGTATCTGGAGACCCACTAGCAAGAACACGTGAGTTTAATAAACTATATGCTGGACTTGTAGGAACTCCTCCTAGTGCTGGAACTAAATTCAACAATGCTTTCCAAGAACTACAGGCTCTTTTGCGAGCCAAGGGATACTCTAAAGGCAAAAGCCCTTTAGGTATCGTAGAAGGCGTTGACCAATCTGGTCTTACCAAGGCTATCCAAGATTCACTTGCAATGGGCCAAACAGATGTAATTCAGTTTCTTTCTGCATTAAGTGCTCGCCCAACAGGTCCTAAACAGATAGATACTACTACTAAGTTTAGTAGTCAAGTTACTAGAGCATTACAATATAAAGACCTAGGTGATGCCACCAATGCTTTGAGTGATGCCTTTATGCTATCATATAACATTGCTCCTAACTCTGCTTTAATAGAAGACTTTCAGAAAAAATGGAATGCTGAGGTAGACGCTCAGACTCCTGCTACTACAACGCGTAACGTTGTTGTTATGACACCAGTCTTTGATAGTAAAACTGGTAAGCAAAAGAAAGACAAGAATGGCAAACTTATGTTTAAGCCACTTGTCAATGCTGAAGGCGTAAAACAATATGAACCAACAACCACTAGCGAGAGTATGGTTAAGGGTCTAGGTTTTACCCCAGAGGAACAGCAACAATTTATGGCTAACTACATAGCCGTTAATTTTCCTACAAAAGACTGGAATATGGGTAAAATTGGTGGAGCAGCCAAAACTATCTACGATGCTATGGTTCAAGTTAGTAACAATAACTTTGAAAAACCACCTACATTTGAAGAAGCAGCATCTAAAATAGCCAAAATTATTGGAACTGGAAACAGTCAAGTTGCAACTCAATTGATTGGACAATATCAAACAGATGTACGCAATAATGCCGCAAAACGCTTTATGAGTTTAGCCCCAGATATTGCTGCGGGCAAAGACGCTAAACCTTTAGTAGATAATCTTTCAAGTTTTTTCTCTGAGGCTTTTGAAACGTACGTTGGAATGGATGACCCAATTATGGTTCGTGCATTAAATTACGTTGATAATAAAGGCAACTATCGTTTACCAAATGAATTTGAATTGTCTACTCTAGCAACAGAAGACTATCGTTTTGGACAAAGTTCTAAAGCCATAAATCAATCAGTTAATCTAGCCCAATCTCTCAAGAGTCAACTACAAATAGGATAACATATGGCTGAAATTACTTTGAATGATGATTTTGACTTCTCTAACATTGATTGGGAAGACCTTGTTTTAAAACCTGCTCCTGCTGCTACTCAAGAGTTAAAGAATGAACCACCAAAGGAGGCGGAAACTCTATAATGGCTAAACCTTTAACGCAGAAACAACTTAAGGCTGAACTAAAAAAAGCAGAAGAAAGATTAGCGCAGCAACGAACTCAACTAGCCTCTCTTGAACAAACCTATGCAGGATTAACAGGAAAACCCTCTCCTCTTACCACTCCAACCGATGTTCTTAATCGACCAAGTGCGCTTGCTGCTCAAGAAAGCGGTGCTATCGGCGCTGCTTCAATAGCATCCCGTGCTGCAATAAATGTTCCTGCGGGTTCACCAGCAGCAATAATTGCCGAACAAGCAAAAGAATTACTTGACGCAAAAAGAGTTGCTTTAGAAAATCCTATGCTGGACCCGTATTACAAGCGTAATACTTTAACGGGTTTGAGCCCTGCTCAGGCAGAGGCTAAAAAGGCAGTAGTAGAAGCCGCTAGAATATCAGGTAAGCCAATAATAAGTGCTGGTTTTGGTAATACCCCAATTGTAGGCGGAACCCCAATTACAACCGCAGTTACAAGTGCAACTACTGCTAATCCTATAACCACAAGTATTGATGTTCTTAAATCATTGCTTCGCGGTATGGGATTTAATTCATCTATTATAGATTCTTCTACTTCATTTTTAATGAGTTTACTTAAAGATGGATTAGATTACGATAACGCAGTAGCAGTCTTTTTAAACTCAAAAGATTATACTCTTAAAAGTGGTCAAAAAATAGAATCGCCATTCTATGCTGAATACGGAATTTATAACGAAGGTCTAGTTAGAGCCAAGTCTGCTGCAGAACTTTACAATGCTGTAGAAGGCTATAAAGAAATTAGCGCTAAGTATAACTTAAATTCTAAGTTTACATCCAAAGACTATATGAGGCAATACATCAAAAACAATGTATCGGTAGCGCAACTTGACGAGAGAGCGAATACGGCAAGGCTTAAGGCTGTCAATGCTGACCCTGCATATTTAGAGTCTTTGCGCCGCTTAGGATTTTTGTCTAGTTCAACCGATTTAACTGACTTCTTCCTTGACCCAAAGGTAGGTCAAGAAACACTAGAACAAAATAGGGCTACGGCAGCATTCTCTGCTGAGGCTATCCGTCGTGCTGGACAAGGCATTACATTTGATGCTGCAAGATTTGGAAGAACTGCCGCTGGTCTAGTAGGTCTTGGACTAAACGAAGCACAAATCGGAGTTCAAGCATCAGAAGGTTTTGAGAATATAGCACAACAATTAGCACCTACTGTTAAACTAGAAGAGATTTACAATAGAAACCTTCCTTCATCTATTGGTGCAATCCAACAAGAACTAGAGGCACAAGAGTTTCAAGGATTAGCATCTGAGCGTAGGAAACGACTCAGAGAAAGAGAAGCAGCAGAGTTTTCAGGACAAGCAGGAACTGCTAGAGGAATTTCACTAGGAACCTACAGCGCAGGCAGAATATAGAATCCCGACACGGACCAACCAGCCCCGTGCGGTGTACAAGACTGGTAGTATGAGCCAATACCAATTCCCCGATTGGTCTTGAGGCATACGCTAACTACTAACAAAGGGAGAGGTTGCTATGAGCAACGACCGCG
>SXGQ01465165.1_pt1 | contig 10510 bp, 13 predicted proteins | sample 3178371 | NCBI WGS metagenome assembly SXGQ01 (sample SAMN11356859, study PRJNA531348) | freshwater metagenome | isolation source: freshwater sample F1-20 | place: China: Fuxian Lake, Yuxi | collected 2017-12-25 | reverse complement strand
TCTTCATCTTCATCTTCATCTCAGCCTTCCTTACCACCACCATCATCTCCATCTTCATCTTCATCTTCATTCCAACCATCGAGTAATGCATCGATAGCAAATCGTAAATCGACATCCCCTCAAATTAGTGATGATAAAATACAAGATATTATCGATAACGATGCCCGACTGAATCCACTTTTCAAGTTTATAGATATATTGAATAATACCAATACGCAAACCAGAAATAAATTTTACGACTATGTGAGAAACCACAAGCAGACCGGTAATCTTAGACTTGAATTGCAAAAATATTTGATAGAAGATATTATATCGTATCTCCAACTTACTAAAAATGTTTTTCCAACAGATCACATAAGCTTGTCATCAGAAGAAAATCAAGCAGTAGTACTTACCATGATAAGAATGATATTAACATCTGACATGAGGGACTATCCAACATTTTTACAATCATTTAACGACAATTATCAATATGATGAAATTTGTCAAACGTTAAAAAACGCATCAAATAGTTTATCAATATTCGGGTATTTTCGTGGTTCTTTTTCTTATGACAAAATAATCGATAATATTTATGGTAATTGCGACAGTTTCTCAGACATAATTTCGATACATTTAAACAAATTGTATGATATGTTTAAAACACAAGATCCCAATTACATAAAGTATATGCGTATAAAAGCATTTAAAACCCATGTTCAAATGACAGCACCAACGATATTATACAAAGAAGATGATGTAGATCAAAATAATACAAATTTTATTTTTACACGTTAGCAATTTGATATTCTCCGATGCCGCCCACCCTTTGTCATGAAAAATGTGTATTAAATAAAACAGTATAAACACAAATTAGCTTACATACACATATAAAAAATGGACAGATTCCCGAAATTAGAACTTTCTTATGAAACAGTCGCGCATAAGAAAGTTTCATCGAACTACGACATATGCATTTCAATCCCTAATGGCAAAAAGACCTTTATGTGGTTCACATTCCACGAAGACACAGACGTCTGCTACTTGCTGGAGATCAACAAAGACCACAAAGTTACCAAGATTATAAACGTCGGGACCAACAATTTCGACCACAAGCTCGCCTACGGAACCATTTTGTTCGGATCCTTGTGCGAAGTCAACGATAAACAGGTCTTCATCATCGAGGACATGTATTATTTTTGCGGCCTCCTCGTGAAACATTTGACATTTGGTGAGAAGCTCACTTACTACAAGACGCTGATGACGATGAAGACAAAGACACAGATGTCGATCAAAGTTGCGCTGCCGTATATGTGCATGGTTGCAGGCGACAATACTCTATTGGAATCGATGCCGTTCTACGAATCGATGACGTCAAATACCGCTTATACGACGCACCACGTGCAGTTCCGTAGTTCAAAAACCATCGCGCCATACTTGAATCACGTTTACAAGAAGAGATGTGTAGAGAAGGTAGAGGCGGATGAAGACGCAGCACTTTTGTTTCCGAGAAACGACTTGGACCATTATGTGCAAATGAATTTGAAGGCGGCGGTGTTCCGCGTTATGGCCGATATTCAAAACGACGTGTACCACCTGTTTGCGTATGACGGGTACACGAATATTGCGTATATTGGAAGTCGGGATTCGAGTGTTTATATGAACAAATTGTTTCGAAACATCCGCGAAAATACAAACGTCGATTATGGAGAGGAGAGTGAAGACGAAGACATTTTTCAAAACACGAGTTTGGACAAATATGTTGATTTAAAGAAAGAGTACAAGATGCATTGTGTGTACAATGCGAAATTTAAAAAGTGGGTGCCTGTGCATGTGGTGGATGATAAGTCGAGATTGGTTAGTTTAAAAGAACTTATGCGCTCGCATACAAATGCCGGATATAATCCAAATACCAATGCTGGATATAATCCAAATACCAATGCTGGATATAAGCCACATACCAATGCTGGATATAAGCCACATACCAATGCTGGGTATAAACCTCACACAAATGCTGGGTATAAGCCATATACAAATGCTGGATACAAACCACATACAAATGCTGGATACAAACCACATACAAATGCTGGATATAAGCCACATACAAATGCTGGATATAAACCGCACACAAATGCTGGATATAAACCACATACAAATGCTGGATACAAACCACATACAAATGACGGGTACAAATCATACAAAACATTTTCAAAAAACGTGCATAAATAATTTTATAAATTTTTTTAAAATTTAATTATTAATAATAGTTTGAATTTGACGTCTACAAATCGGACAATTGCTACGAGTTTTTAGCAACTGTGCACAACAATTTTTACATAAACATAAATGGCCGCACGGCACAATAATTTCGGTAGAATTTTCGTCCATACAAACGACACACTCGGTGATTTCGAATATTTTCAAAGAAGACATGTCAACATTTGGCACAATCTTAATATTTGCGACCTTCAACTGATAAAAAGCCTTGACGCCGGGGCGCGAAACCAAGACAAGGTCGTCTGGCCCGACCTCGTAAAAGTAGCCTTCCTGGCGAATGTCTTTCGGGAATTTGCAGTTTAGATCGTTGTTGTATACATTGGTGTAAACTTTGCCCTCGGTGTCCGTGAAACTGAAGAATTTGACACGCAGTTTACTTTTTTCTTTCACGCATTGTAGAGTAATTTTAGACATAGTATTTTTTTTTGATTAAATCAAAAACGAATTGATATCAATATCGGCAATGAGATATTTGCGTTTAATTTTGTCAGCCAACAAGACATTCACCATCGATCGTTTGAACTCAACATTGGATTTTATTTCTTGAATAACATCGAATAATTTAACGGACGGCGCCCAATTGCCATCGCAACAATATGATTCACAACATAAACAATCTTTGTTTTTATATTTTTTCACCAACTTTTTTTGAAAATCGCCTTTTAATCTTAAAATTTCCAAGTAAGGTTCGCCATTATAATATATTTGAGGAGGCTTGAAGGGGAAAAAATTATTGAAAACAAACTTGTACTTGCCGGAGACTGTCATCTCGATATATCCTTTACTGTTACAAGACAACAAAATGTTCGGATAAATTTTGTATAAGAAATCAAATTCTTTTTTAATTCTTCTTTTTGACGAAGTAGAAAACGTATTCGGGTTGTCTAAAAACAAGAGATAATCGTTATCCATGTTGTGTAATTCTTTTTTGATCATTCTACGTAAGGGTCTTCTGTGAGCTCTTCCAAGTAAACAGTTACTTCAGGTTCTTCACGGAGCTTTGGTTTTTTTGGTTTAGAGACCACTTTTTTTTTACTTTTTTCTCTCTCGATGACGGCGACAACCTCTTTGGATTTGACTTTGACATCTTCGTCATCAACAACGTCTTCTTCTTCTTCTTCGTCATCGTTGTCGTCGTCGTCAAAATCATCATCATCTTCTGCATCCGAACTTACAACGAAATCATCCTTCACATAGCCGTGTTTTGTTTTTGGCAGCAAATTATTTTCGTCATCGTCTTCTTCTTCGCTGTCCTCCGACCCAATATCAGAATAGCCGCCATACAAATTGTCGATAATGTCGGTGAACTCTTCGGTTGTCATATCGCTCATTGTACCATTTTCGGTAGATAAAACGGCCGCACAGCTTCCAAAAAACAAGACATTATCGATTGGGGGAGGAAATTCAAATTTATTTTCAGTGTTGGCTTTTCCTTCTGTCTTTCCAAACATTGCCAATTTATACTCGATGTCGTTGAAATCGATCGTCCAAGTGTGAACACAAGAGAACCCATTTATGTTCTTGAATCCGCATTTTTTGTAGAGATCTGTGACTGCACTTGCCTTTTGTACTTTGAGAGAACCATTTTTTTCTACGATAACAAATGATGGCATTTGTTTTTTTTAATTATATATAGTTTGAACAAAATATTTATATAGTTTTTTTAAGTCAATAATCACATCCGGTCCAAACTGGGTTTAAATCAAGGCATCAAAATTATGTAGATGTCATATAATGATTACGTGGATATTGAATATTTCAATAATTTCTATTTTGGTAATTTTAATTTTGCACTTTGCATTTGAATATTTTGGACATCCGACTACAACAAACGGTAATCAAAGCATGTTGCAAATCCAGAAGTATAAATCAATCATAGAAAAAATCACACAAGAGACATCCGCTGCGGCGTTCAAAGCAGCGTACGAGGAAGAATCTGGAATTGTAAGCGATTTTGACAATTTAGAGGAAGAATTGGAGCTTTACATACATTCTAATAACAAAGCAGTTTAGCGATTTCCAAATCAATATTGTTGATAAATATCTCGAGAGACTGTACATTATTTGAAGCCGAACAATCTTTGCACAAAAACTCGATAATGTCGAGGACAATTTTGATGCGATCCGTTGTCCAAAAACTGTTTAGATTTTGTAACGTCGACTCATCGTAGAGAGACGTAATTGTGTCTGTTTTGAAGAGATTCTCAACCATAGACTCATCCAAGTAGTTCTCAATGATGCTGATATAATAGTTGAGACAAAGAACGACAAGATGACATGCCTTGTAGGTTTCTTTTAGCTTGATCAATCCTTGAATCGAAGAGCTAAAGAGTTTTCGGATATTGGGTGTCTTGTCGGTGAATTTAGAGTTCAAAAAGTGTTTACAAGCAAAGTAAATCGGATTATACAAATACTGTATCTCAGTTTTGTTTACATTGTAGTAGATGCGACAAATGGATTGAAAATATCCCGGCTCTTGGATATAAATAACATTGTCTTGAATGCGGAATTTTGTGCCGACAGGTTTATTGCTAAAAATTGCGAGTTTGATAATCACGGACAATGGATCTAAAATGAAGAGTTTGTAGTTGATATTTTTGTTGTTGTTGTCTGGAATTTCGTTCATCCGTGTATACAAATGAGAGAGACAATGTGTGTGCGTTCTAAAACATGATATTTATTTAGTGTGTTATAATAAAAACGTAGATGGGAGTTTTATTTGAGTCGATATTATTATTTAGTTTAGCAGTTTTGATTATATTGATGGGACTTTTGGTCTATTATTTTAAAAAAAGAATCGTTGATGTCGAGCAAAAGAATGCAAGTTGCCTCGAAGTTGTACAAGATGTTTATATGCAACATATGAAATTACGGAATGAAATGTATTCAATGATCTCGTCTCCTAGTGTGCAACCGGTTGTTTATCATTATAATCATGATGGTAACAGAGATGATAGAATCAAGATTGAATTGTCTGAAGACGATGAAGACGATGAAGACGATGAAGACGATGAAGACGATGAAGACGATGATGAGGACAAGGATTCTGAAGAAGATAAACAGATCAAAATTGTAAGCGTGGATCTAAAGTTTCCAGAAGAGGTTGAAATCAACATTGATGAAGATGACACTGAAGATGAAGAAGAATCTGAACTTAAATCATTAGAGCCTACCGACCAAATTGTAGTCAACAAAGTTGGACCGACTCAAATATCCAAAGTGGAGTTGAAAAAGTTAACCCCAAGTGCTCTAAAATCATTGTTGACTGGTAAAGGTTTACCCGCCGATCAAGTCGCAAAAATGAAGAAGAACGAATTGATTGAGAAATTGTTACAATCCAATGTATAGAGAAGAATGATTGCTGCTGTTTTGTCTTTAGTAACAATTGCACTCGCAACGATGGCACTCGCAACAAACACAAACGACACTCAGTGTTATACAGTTAATTCGTCAACAAGCCACTCAATATCACATCTGCGGATCATGCAGTACAATGTCGAGTGGTTGTTCTTGAAAACGTACAACAACTGTCCTGGAAGCGCTTGCTCATGGGCAAATTTAGCGGATGCAACCACGCACTTGCAGAATGTCGCAAATATAATCCGGACATATAATCCGGATATTGTGAATTTGTGCGAGGTCGAGGGGTGTTACGAGCTTGGAAAGCTCAACGATCTTCTTGACAACGTGTACACACCCTATTTGCTTTTTGGCACAGATACATCAACTGGACAAAATGTAGGTGTTCTTACCAAATATTCACCAAGCGTTTCTTTGCAGAGAACGACTGCGACACGTCCGTATCCAGTAGCAGGCTCTCGTTGTAACTACACGGGACCACCTGGGTCAACTGGCGTTAGCAAGCATTATTACACAGAGTATAAAATAAACGAAATGACCGTATATTTTATAGGGGCGCATTTATTGGCGATACCAACCGAGCCATCCAGATGCGCTTCTAGAGAGGCTCAAGCTGAGGTATTACAGCGGCTTATTATAGAGCTTCTCGGAGGTATAGATCCGGAAACAAGACAAGTAGTTAACAATAAAAATATAGGACTAATTGTTGCAGGAGATATGAATGATTATGACGGGGAAATAAAAGACGCCAATAACAATCGGCCTTTATCCATTGTGTTGGATATACTCAAAGGATTTGCGGGAGAGTATGCCTTTGCTTACGAATTATATTCAGTTGCGACACAAGTTGCGCAGTCAGAGCGTTACACCGATTGGTGGGATCCCAATGGGGACTGCGATTCTACCCCGAACGAAATGTCAATGATCGATCATGTGCTTATCACGCCGAACTTGGTTGACAAATTGAATCAAGTGACGATGCCACACCCGTACAAAGAGTTTTGTGGGACGTACAATTCCGATCATTTCCCGATTCTTGTGGATATCCAATTTTGAGGAACCAAGAGGTTGATTGGTAATGGAGAGATGTTTTTGATTTTATCCATAATATATGAAATAACAGAGGAATGGACAAAGGGGTGTTCATTAAGTACGCGAATATTTAAATTATTTTCAAAAGAATAAAATACAGTAGTGATATTATTGTCTTTTATGTAATTATTTAAATTGTTAAATGCGGCGTTTATAATGAGTTTGTTGTAAATATTTAAACAAGAGAAGCAGCCGGACTCTTTTGTACATACTGGGATTGGAAATGCGCGTTGTTTGTATTGTCTTAGTCCGAAAATATCGGAAGAAAAATGAACATCATCTGTGTCGAAGTATATGAAAACTGCGGTTTCATACTGAGGCTGGTGTATCATCCATTCAAAATCACCAAACTTGTTTTTACCATCGTATTTGATACCGATAACGTTCATTATAAAGGGAACTCGTCGTTCCCTTTAAATCCCATACTTTTATTATATTTTTGTTTACACATTTGTTTACACATTTGTTTACACATTTGTTTACACATTTGTTTACACATTTGTTTACACACATTTGTTTACACACATTTGTTTACACATTTGTTTACACATTTGTTTACACATTTGTTAAGTTGCTATACCCTATTAGGATTCATACTCGGAGAGCGCAAACGAGTGGTTTGCTACATTAGCACCACCACCAACAGGAGGACCACCACCACCACCTTTCGGCTGCATTTTGAATATATTTTTTTCATGATATTCACCAGTGTAAATATTTACATTGTAATCAACCTTGTTTTTCATACACCATTGTATACATTTTTGCACGTGCAATTTCATGTAATAGTTAATCTTGTCTATCTTGTAGTTATTTTTAATCAACGCGATTGTATTATAGATATTGTCCAATTGGATTTGACAAATGATCGAATTGCTCTCTTCCAACTTGTTGTAAAATAGTATCGGCACCCGAGTGTTGTTAAAAAAACTCTTGACAATTTGGGTGGGGTTACTACAAATATTCGCAATCAACTCTTCAAATACAGTCACAATATTTGGATAAGTGCACACGAAATTAATGCACACCAAGTATCGTTCAGAGTTTGCATATCGGCTCGTGTTCGGTTTCACGATATGCACCTTTTCATACATAGTCGATAATAAAAAAATCAATTCGGCGGTTGCTTTGTGGAAACAATCAAAACATTTCAACACGAAACAACCACCAATCTTCTGGATACAAACCGCATACGCAATTTGCGCAAACAAGAGGTTTGTCACATTGATCTCTTGACTGTTGAAATCCGTTGAAAAGTCGAATCCACCGTCGCCTGTAACAAAATCCATTGTATTCCGATATTCGCTGGTTACATGTCTGAAATTCTCCACATCCAGAATATTGCCTGTGCCGTCGGCACCCTTTTCAATTAAAATGTTCGGATGGTTTTTCAGAAAGGTTGCGGTCTTTTTCCATCCAGGCACCTCGTTGTCTTTCGGGTCTTCTATCGTTATGCCATAATATGTATCCGAATCGTTGTCGCGATAGTTGAGAACAGCCTCGATGAACCCCCCTGGACCTTCTGCCAATGCAAACATTTGAATCGGCGCGGGGGTCTGCAACACTTGAAAATTAAACATGTTGATGATTTCGATCATTTTGAAGTACGCGCGCGAAATTGGTTTGTACTTGCATACACTGGTTTTATACGAACCGGTGTGTATGTATTCATACGGGTTTGTATACTTTTTGTAAGTGTTCCAGTGGTCTCCTAGTTTAGATATTTTGTTCTTGATTTCTGTCAAGTAATGGTTAAATGAATATGACATGTACGGTAATGGTTTTTCAGTACTGTATGTTATTTTCATCTTATTTAAATAATTTCCGGTCATTTTTGGTAATAAAATATAAATCATATATTAGATAGAATATAATACAATGATGACATACGTTTATATTATTTACTCAATTAGTTGTTGTCGTCGTCGTTGTCGTTGTTGTCGTCGTCGGCGGCGGCATTGTTGTTAATGCAATCATAGTCATCTATGTACTCGTCAATGACGTATACTTTGTCAGTGTCAATGTAATCAGACCCGCTAGTCAACTTGTCATTCAATTGTTCGCGAGTGAGATAAATTGTTCCACAGCAACTAAAATTGTGTACGGATTCTTTTTGGTATTCATCTGCCAAAACTATTTTGCGGAGTCGTGATTCTATCTCTTCACGTGTGGGTGACCACAGTTTTTTTTTTTTTGTTAATGGTAACATCTTGTTTCACGATTGATGCTTTGTTTGAATAACTAAGATGTGTGAAATTGTCATTGTCATTGTCATTGTCATTGTCATTGTCTTGTTGCACAGTGTTGTTTGGTGCTGACTTCAAAAGCGAGGGGAAATCATTGTTTGGTGCTGACTTCAAAAGCGAGGGGAAATCATTGTTTGGTGCTGACTTCAAATCGTTATTCGACTTTGATGGTATTGAAGGTAAAAACGTTTCTTGGACAAATATATTATCTCGACTAGGTTTGGAGTGACAATTTGCTGCGATATGTCCATTTTTACCACAATAGTTACAAACAATATCTAACAAAATTGGACAAATAAGATTATCATGCATGTCTCTTGTATTGTGCGATGTATATTCTGCCTCTGACTTCCCATTCTTCTTGCAAACTGGGCAAAACCGCTTACTGCTATATTTTGCATACTTTGTGAACAACATCTTTTTCTCAACACATCATAAAAAATTTATGATAAAAAGATGAAGAGACGTGTTGTTGCAGACTATATTTTTATAGACGGTGATGGTAAATTCCGCACAAAAAACCGAGTTGAAGAAATCACTGGAAACAATGTAGCATTTGGCGATTTCTCAACAGATGGTTCGTCGACCAACCAGGCTTCCGAATCTGGAAACACTGAAATTATTTTGAGACCGGTTTATCACACCAACAACCCGCTACGTTCCATAGAATCATATCTTGTTTTGTGCGAAACATATGATGCCGTCACAAATGAACCGTTGGCTTCAAACACGCGGGCAGATGCTGCGAAAATGTTCGACCAAGCGGAGATCAGAGATATGCAATTATGGTTTGGACCTGAGCAAGAATATTATTTTAAATCGGTTATTCCACGACAAGAAACGTATATTGAAGCAGGAGCACATTATTGTGGAATTCAAGTCAATCCTGTTCAACAACAAATTGTTGATAAACATTTTGAAATGTGCATGTTGGCGAATTTGAAGTTCTATGGTACAAACGCAGAAGTTTCGACAGACCAATGGGAATTTCAACTTGGCCCATGTGTTGGAATCAACGCCGCGGATGAACTAATGATTGCGCGATTTCTTTTGGAAAAGATCGCGGCAAATCACGGATACACCGTGTGCTACGACCCAAAACCGTATAAATGCAGACATGGATCTGGATGTCATATCAACTTTAGTACAGAGGATACAAGAAGAGAGGAGTCCGGTTCTCAAAATATTGTAGACCTTATGCCCAAGTTTGAACAGAATCACCAACTTCACATCGAGTCGTATGGCAAAGGCAACGAGAGGAGGTTAACCGGGACATGTGAAACTGCGTCAATTACGAAGTTTTCGTACGGGATTGGGACACGAAATACATCGATGCGAATTTCAAACAAGGTTATTCAAGACAAGTGTGGATATGTTGAAGACAGGCGGCCCGCCGCAAACGTAGATCCGTATAAGGCCATGTTACAAATTGCACATACCTTAAAGGAAACCTTGGTTTCCTTTTAATCCTTCCTTTTAATCCTTTCTTTTTGAAAAATTGATTGCTTTGTTATTTTTGAAAAATTGATTGCTTTGTTATTTTTGAAAAATTGATT
>SXGQ01165896.1_pt1 | contig 10510 bp, 6 predicted proteins | sample 3178371 | NCBI WGS metagenome assembly SXGQ01 (sample SAMN11356859, study PRJNA531348) | freshwater metagenome | isolation source: freshwater sample F1-20 | place: China: Fuxian Lake, Yuxi | collected 2017-12-25 | reverse complement strand
AGCCCGAGATGCTCTCATTTGGCAGGAACATGAGCACGTAGTCGAGGGCCTCTTCTTTGGCGTTTAGGACGTAGTCGCGCTTGGCCAGGGCGTCGATGTGGCCCTTCACTGCCTTCACGAATTCGGCCTTCGCCTGCTGACGGAGGGCGTCATTGTCTGCGTTGAAATGCTCGGCGTAGCGATCGAGAGGGAACTTGACGTCCATGAAGAGCACGCGACTCGGTGGCATGAGGAACTTGTAGTCCGGACGTCCCCCGACAGCGTTCACGTCTTGCTTCGCATAGTTCACGCCCTCGATGAACCCGACCGCACGCAGCATGTCTTCAACGACCCGCTCGCCCCACTGGCCGCGCTTCTGTGAGCTGGAGAGGATTTCGTTTAGATTGTCGGTTCGTCTGGTGAGTGCCTCGACGGCCTTGCCGACATTGTCGTATTGCGTGTTGTTTGTCTGCCGGAGACTTTGAAGCTCTTTCGAGAGCTCGTCAAGGCGGGTACTCATTTGATTGGAGAGATTTTGGAGAGTCGTGTCGATGACTTGAGCTCGTGCACCGAGTTGTTCGCCACCAGACGTCGCGATTTTCTCTGCGGCCATACGAATGGATTCCTCGCGGTCGGCCCGTGCTCGCTCGCTCAGTCTGTCCATTGCACTTGCGACCGTGCTGTTGACTGTTTCTTGCACCGTTCGCGACAACTCGGAGGCGATGTCGGACTTGAGCGCGTGAGCGTCGAAGACACTGGGGCCCGTTGTATCGGTCGGCGTGCGGCTCGATGTCCTCCACGCTTGGTAGGCCACCAGGGCGAAGGCGCAGACGATGAGGACGATGCTCATGAGTTCCATGTCAGGAAGGGTAGGCGAGGGGTGTATGCGGATGGCTCACGTGAGCAGATCGACTGCCTCTCGGGCGGCTGTAGCAACCTGTGCCGGCGTGAATTGTTTCAGCAGGTCTTCATTGAACACTTCGACATGCAGTTCGACAGATGGGTTGTTCCGACGAGCAGCATCGATGAGTGCGGCGAGCGGAAGTGTGCCCTTGCCGGGCATGAGGCGTTGAGAGAAATCCGAACCAGAGCGTCGCAGGTCAACAGCGGTATCGGACACTTGAATAGCTCGAACAAGGCCTGATGGAATTCGGTCGAAGTCCCTCGTGACTCCGCCAGAGTTATGGAGATGATATGTATCGATCATCAAACGGACATTGTCGCTTTGGCAGCGGTCAAGGACGTGCAGCGCATCAGCGAGATTCGCAATTCCCGTGCCCGGGATGAATTCAAGTGTGGCTTCGAGTCCTCGAATCTGAGCGTGTTTCGCGATGTTGCCGACCGCATCTGCAATCGATTCAATATCGCCGCTACGACCAAGAAAATGGGCGATATTGACGTATGTGGCACCGATGGCAACCGCAGCATCAAGTACGTCTTGAAGTTCGTATTCGAGGTAGGCGCGCAATCGTTCATGAATCGAACCGGGATGTGGCAGTCCAGGTAGCGGACGAATGACAGGTTCGACGCAGATGACGTCCACTCCGGTCGAGGTAATGACGTCGCGTACATCTTCAATACCGCTACCTAAGTCGCTTCGATGCTCGACAATCGACGCTGTGACGTGCTCGAAACCTGCAATGGCTGCGGCAGAGAGGAGCGTTTGTAGGCCAACCCCGCGAAGAGTTCCCCAGCACAGGGTGAGGTCAACGTCTGGAGGTCGCGAGGTCACTAGTCGGGACTCTAACGGGGTGTCGTTCTAAGCCAATTACAGTGTTCTGATGAAGTTCAAACTCTTGGTTGCCTCGATACTGTCCGTGGTGACTGCTGGCGTCGCGGCCACGCCTAATGCATTCCCTGCGAGTGCAGACACCGCTCGCCCAATCATCGGGAAGTTGGTCTTTCCGACTTCGAATCAATGCTTTGAACCGGGCAAAGAGTTCGTCTGGCAAGGCAAGAACTACTCATCAGTTGCTGCACGGAATTACCAAATCTATTTCTCTTTGGGTTTCTCGAGCGGAGGTGTGCTTCCAGCCGCCGAAAACCTAGTGAAACCGATTTCGATCGTGGTTGAGTCTGACACCGCTCTTCGTATTACTGCTCCACTTACCGAGAGTTTCTCTGTACGTCCGCGTACAGGTCAGTTCGTGCAGATCATTCTTGTTAATGCGGGAAATGCATCAGTCGGTGCGAACTGGGGTAATGGCAAGACATGTGATTACGAGATACCTGCGGACACAGCTCCGCAAAGTGGCACATGGACGGAATGCAAGTCGGCAACAGAAGTGGGTTGTTTTGAAGCGACCTTGAATGGTGCACCGTTGCCCTCAAGCTTGAGGCTGTCTTTCACAAAGTCTGGACAGCAAGACGCCTACACCATGAACATGATGTTGCTTCCCGCCACGGCGACAAGCCTCGGGTACTTCGAGTCCGCACCCGTCGATACATGGAAGAACTATGACCTCTCCTCGCTTCTGAAAGAAACCGACAAACTTGGGCTGAAAATCAGGTTGGGAACTCTCGATGAGCCGTATCAAGTAGCTCTCACCGCGAAAGTCGACACCGCCAAGCAGGCGGGGTACACGAAGTCTGCAAGTAACGCCTCAAACGAAATCAACTTCACGCTTTCACCTGTCGTCGTGACCAACCCTTCTGCAGCGGAAGTCACAGCAAAGCAGTGCGGAAACTTTGGTGTTGACACGCGATCGGGAGATGCATGGTTGCCAATGTGTGATGTCGAGAAAGCAGCTGGACAACAATTGATCCTCGCAGGTGAGTATTTTCGGTCGCGCAATGATGGCTGGGGGCCAATGAACGGATTGTGGTGGGCAAGCAACGCTTCCTTCTACAAGGAGCCGGAATTTCTCTACATCAATCAAGGGCAGAACACCGTGTTCTATTCGTTTGCGGCATCGCCACACTTGCGCCCTGATGGAACGGAACATGTGGGTACCTACCAGGTGTACTTGCCACAAGTGGGTCTTGACTATTTCGAATATCCAGCACGATCCGCTCAGGAACTTAGTCAGTTAGTAACCGTGTACCGCATAGACAACGACGCAGAGAAAGGCACCAAAGCAAGTGGAACTCTCGACATCTTGTCTCTTGCGCTCAATGAGCCCAAAGTTCAAGATGCGGTGACGGGGAAGACAGCATCTACGGTGCAACCACTCGCGGCTAATTATTTCGATTCGAATGCCGGATACATCATCGAAGTGCCTGACATGCACTATTCGGCTCCGCGGCTTCAGTTCACACCATTTGGAGTTCCTTTGAATGGAATCGGGCCAAAAGACGGGTACAAGACGGCACGATGTGGCGTCGTTCAATACCTGACCGTCAAGTCCAAACGGTTTGTCTCATGCACATTCACTCGTCAGTCAAACTTGCCGATTACCGGCAAAGTCGGAACATTCGGAATTCGCTGTGTTGATCAGAAAGGGAAGGTCACGACGGGCAAGTCAGTGCGTAGCAAGCGATCGACAGTTCTCGTGAAGACCCCTGACATACGAACAGGCCTCAAGTTGACGTGTACTGCAACTACAAGCGTGCCCCGCGTTGGAAGCGATAAGGGCAACGTCAAGCTTCGCTCCTGATCATCTCGGGCTTCTAACCTCGGGGTGTGAGCTTCAGTCGTATGTGGCCGGTGCGGTGGACTTCGCCATGGGTGTGGCCACAGCGTTCGACAGATTGGGATGGCCCGACGCCCCGCCGCAGCGCGGCGATGTACACGTCATTCAACCTTGACAAGGTTCCTTTGCGTGCGCCCATGCGACTTGCAACGGTGGGTCGTGTCACTTGTTGGGTGAACGGACATGAAGTGTGTTGTGGGCCGGTGCGAGTCAACCCCCAACGCATGGTGTGGGAAGACGCAGATATCGCTCCGTACCTTCGAGCTGGAACCAACAGCATCGCGATGGTGGTGACTGTCGATGTTGTCGCATCAGCGTGGTCGATGCCGCTACCTGAAGCGAGTGACCTGCGCGGCGGAGCAATGGCGTGCGAGGTGCAGCTAGGTGATGGTCGGTTGCTCATTGCAGACGACACATGGAAAGGGACTCTGCTCTCTGGATGGTCTTGCTCGCAGAACGAAGGGCTGTTTAAGCGCGGTGACGAGTTTTGCGATGCCCGATCGTTGCCCGAGCATTGGTCAACGGATATCTCACATGGCGATTCATGGCCGAATGTTCGGCTTCGTCGCGCCACAGTATTCGGTGGGTCAGGTCGAAAGACCGGACCCACCTTTCCAGTCGGACCACTGTCCGGACGCCCGATCAGTCAAGTGATTCCCACACACGTTGAGCTTTCTCGAACGAGTGAGTCGAACTTTGCGCATCGCCGCATCGTGGTCGGCACATTGGTGGTCGATGTGGAAGGGCCAGCTGGCGCCACCGTCACGTTCACAGGCGCAGAGAAGTTGTCGTCGCACGGAGAGCCAACGACAGAGGCCTACGACTCGGCATTCGTGCTCACACTCGACGGCCATCGCCGAACGATCGAGTCGGTGAATTTGTTCGGTGTGCACGGCGTACAGGTGAATGCAGACGAAGGAGTGGTGGTGCATGGTCTCTCGGTGCGTGAACGCCTACATCCAGTCACAGGCACACACGGATTCGAATGTTCGGACACCTCGTTGAACGACATTTTTTCGGTGGGACGACGCACGGTGTCCATCTGCTCACTTGACTCTTACGTCGATTGTCCGACGCGCGAACAACGAGCCTGGACTGGTGACTCGGTCGTGCATCAGATGATCGACCTCACGACCAACAGTGATTGGACGCTGGCGCTGTGGCATCCGGTGCTTGCGGCATCCTTGCGTTCAGACGGCATGTTGCCGATGGCTGTCGCCGGTGACATCGAGCACGAAGACATGTCGATCATCCCTGACTGGGCGTTGCACTGGGTGCACTCGGTGCACAACGTCTACATGTACACCGGCGACAAAGAACGCGTGTCGCGCCTTATGCACGTGGTCGAAGCTGTTGTGTGTTGGTTCGTTCAGTACTGCGACGATGACGGATTGCCGAACGACATGCCGGGTTGGGTGCTCATCGATTGGAGCTCGGTGTACTCCGATGGTGCCAACTCCACCATCGCGGGCTTGTGGGGACGTGCACTTCTCGAGTTCGCAGAAATGAGTGAATGGTTGGGTGACGGTGGCCGTGCGTCGTGGGCACGACGAACCCACGAGAAGTTGAAACAGGGTTTCGAAAAGTTCTGGGACGACAAGCGTGGTGTGTACATCGACACGATCGAGAACGGTGTTCCGCAGCCCATGGTGTCGCAACACGGGCAGGCAGCCGCGATCGTCGGTGGTCTCGCACCGCGCTCACGCTGGTCGCGACTCGTCGAGGCGTTGTGCGACGAGTCGACATTGGTGCACGCAGCATTTGCACGGTCAGACGGACCGAGTGACCCCGGCACCGAGACGGATTTGGGCGGCGTGTATCTGTTCACCGGTCATCCGACGCCGTGGTGGAACGTCAATGAGCAGATCGTGCGAGCACAACCGTTCTTTCGGTACGTGGTGCACGATGCATTGGTGACCGCAGGCGAGGGTGACCGACTAGTGGGGTTGCTTCGCGATTGGAAGTGGTTGATTGACCGGTGTGACACCTCATTCAGCGAGACGTGGTACGGCGGCACTCGTTGTCACGGCTGGTCAAGCACCCCGACACGTGACATGGTGCAACGCATCGTCGGTGTCATGCCCGCTGCACCGGGTTTCGACGCGGTGCTTGTGCAGCCACATCTTGGGGATCTCAAATGGGCGAAGGCCAGCGTGCCGAGCCCGCACGGTTCGATCGACGTTGATGTTCGTGTCGAGGAAGTACGCGTCACATCTCCCGTGCCGATTGTCGCACGCGTGTGGGGTCGTGAAGAGCGCCTATCAGCCGGATCGCACGTGTTGCTACGTGACTGAGACGCAGGTCACGGTTCGACGATCGCGAACCCTGGAAGAAACAAATCCAAATTTCCGAACACCGTCAGTAGTGCAGCTGCATCACCATCGATTGTGACGGTGCCCGCTTGCACTTGATCCATGAACGTGGTCTCTTGGTTCATGATGCTCAAGATCATCGTGCGCGCAATTGTGACAGTGACGTCAGCATTGTCGACGACTTTGTTTTGGGTTGCATGAAGAGTGTGATGTGACAATTCGAGGACCCAGCGTTCATTGATGTCGGTGAAGTGCCAGTTGATGACCGCTCGCACATTCTTCACATTCTCTGAGATCAGTCGAATGCCCAGTGTGTCAAATATCTGTTCAATGGTCATCGCTCGGATCATTCCCTTACCACGTGCGCGAGCATCACCGAGATTGGGCACTCCGTGACGGAGCTCGTGCGCGCCAGTGAGGTAGGCGTTGCGGAATGTCGATGACTCTGTCTGGTAGCCGAGTTGCTCAAGAGCATCGGCCTGCAATTCGCGTGCAATTGAATTGGTCGGCTCGGCGAACACCAAGTGGTTCACCACTTCAGCAACCCAGCGATAGTCACCGTCGTCAAAAGCTGCTTGTGCCTTCTTCAACACCGCATCACCGCCTCCCATGAAGTCCACGTAGCGCTTCGCCGCTTCAACGGGCGGGTGCGGGTTCAAGTGGGCGGGGTTGGCGTCATACCAACTGAGGTAGCGCTGGTACACCGCTTTCACGTTGTGTACGAGGTCGCCGTAGTACCCACGAGTGTGAGAACTCGCGAGAAAGTCCTCGGGCAGCTCGAGCATTGCGGCAATCTCAGGAGCTGTGTGACCGTGGTTCGCCTGCCGCATTGTCTGGTCGTGAATCCACTTGTACAGGTCACGTTGCAGCACGAGAAAGTCATGTACATCGTCGCGACCCCATCGAGGCCAATGATGTGACGCGAAAACAAGTTCGGCGTCGGCGCCGAACAACTCAATCACCTCATTGATGTATTTCGACCATTTCAGCGCATCTCGAACCTGGGCACCGCGAATGGGAACCAAATTGTGCATGGTGTGGCAGCAATTCTCGGCCATGCACAACGACTTCAAATCGGGGAAGAAGAAGTTCATTTCCGCAGGTGCTTCAGTCTCGGGTGTGAGTTGAAACACGATGCGCACGCCGTCGACGATCATTTCCTCACCCGTTCGTGTGATCTCATGTGTCGGCGCGATGAGACCTGGTGCTCCCGTCGGAGTCATCTTCCCTAGCCCGCAGTCGACGTGCTGTCGGTCACCGGCTGGCAGCCCGGCCCCGAACTGGTACATGGCTCGTCGTCCCATGACTGGCCCAGCGATGATGTTTTCCCCGACCGTCTCGCGCAAGAAACCTTCTGGTGCGATGACCTGGCACCGGCCGGCATCGACGTCTTCTTGGTTGGTCACACCGAGCACGCCACCGAAGTGGTCGACGTGTGAGTGGGTGTAGATGACGGCGACGACCGGACGTTCACCGAGATGTTCGTTCGCGAGTCGAAGCGCCTCTCCAGCAGTCACCTCGTGGGTGAGCGGGTCGATGACTATCCAACCTGTTGCACCCTTGATGAAGGTGATGTTCGAGATGTCGTATCCGCGTACCTGCCACATACCGTCGACGACTTCGAACAATCCGTGTTCTGCATTTAGCTGCGCTTGGCGCCACAGACTCGGATTGACAGTTGCAGGGGGATTTGCTCGTAGGAACTCGTATGCGCCCGCATCAGAGACGATGCGGCCTCTCGAATCGCGCAACGCTGGGTCAGGATGTCGTGCGACGAGGCCACGACGTGCACGTTCAAAGTCTGAATCATCGCGCGGAACTGACACCGAGTGATTAGCGGACACGGTGCGTGTGGTCGCTGGCTTTGGAGCCGTCGAAATCAAAGCATCTTTAGCACTCATCGTTGACAACTCTAGGTCACGAGGAATCCGACTCTTTTGTTGGTGCAACGCTTAGAGTCGTCTCTCGGTGTCGAGTCGTCGCGTTGGAATTGCCTGGATGTTGACAAGTGCGACGGCCTATTCGCTGTTCACGGTGTTCGGCAAACACGTGCTGAAACAGCTTGAACCCATCGATGTGATATTCTGGCGATTCCTCATTGCAACCCCGGTGGCGTGGATCGTGGTGTTCGCCCGTCGTGCACGCGGGATCGGGGCCTCCCCGCGTGATGTCGAATGGAAGCCACGTTTTCTCATGGGTGCGCTTTTCGGTCTACTCGCATACTTTGCTTTTGCGGGGCTCGATCTCATGTCTGGCGCGTTGTATGTCATCATCATTTACACCTATCCGGCCATGGTCGCCATTGGTGCCAAGATCGTTGGCAGTCGCACATCGACACACATCTGGGTCGGGGTCGGACTCACTGTTCTCGGAATCACATTCACAGTTCCTGAAGTGCTAGATCCGACGAATGACAACTCAATGTTGGGTGTCACACTCACGTTGGTCAACGCGGCGCTGTATGCCGGTTACATCTTGTACAGCGAGCGCATCATGGCGGTTGACAGCGGTGGTCGGGTAGGCGACGGATATGTCGCAGCTGCGTGGGGCATGCTCGGGTCACTCACATTTGCGACGGTGTTGGTTGTCGCCAATGGCAGCGTGACAGCGCCTTCCGGTGCGTCGTACGTGATGGCAATGACGTCGCTTGCAATCGTCAGCACGGTGGTGTCGATCACCGCGTTCTTCATGGGCGTGAAACACCTCGGGCCCGCTCACGCTGCTGTCGTGGCGTCGACCGAGCCGATACTCGCTCTCACGTGGCTCGTCTTGTTCGGTGGCGAGTCGCTCGTTCTAGTGCAATTGATAGGTGCAGTGCTTGTGATTTCTGGGGTGTTCGTCGCCCAACGCTCACCAAACACCTGACGGTTCGAACACCTCTCCCGCTCTGCTAAAAAATGCAGACATGGCAGACAAGGCGAAGACATTCGCACTGAGCCTCCTTGCTCAGTGCGACATTCCGGTCAACTCAGCTGAACCCCACAGCTTGCGCGTGCACGATGAGCGTCTCTGGGTCCGCGTCATTTCACAACGCCAACTCGGACTCGGCGAGGCGTACATGGAGGGTTGGTGGGAAAGCGACCGAATCGACGAGATGTTGACCCGCATCATCGTGGGTGGTGCTGATGCGGCAGTGAGACCCGGTCCGAAACTTGCGGCGATGGCAACCTGGTCATGGCTGATGAATCGGCAGACACAGTCGAAGGCGAAGAAGAATGCTCAACACCATTACGACATCGGCAACGACCTCTACGAGAGAATGTTGGACAAACGGATGGTGTATTCCTGTGCGTACTGGCGCACTGCACACGGCCTAGATGAAGCGCAGGAACACAAGCTCGACCTCATCTGTCGCAAGTTGCAACTGGAGCCAGGTATGACGTTGCTCGACATCGGCTCAGGGTGGGGAGGTCTTCTCAATTATGCGGCGACCAACTACGGTGTGACGGGACTGGGTATTTCACCAGCAGAGAATCAGGTCTCACTCGCTCGTCAACGGTGTAAAGGTTTACCTGTCGATTTCAAGCAGATGGACTATCGCGACCTCGCCGGTCAATTCGATCGCATCGTGTCAGTGGGAATGATGGAACATGTGGGCCCGAAGAATTTGCGCACCTTCTTCGAGAAGTGTGACAAGTTGTTGGCACCAGGCGGAATGATGTTGCATCACACGATTGGTTCGTTGATTTCGAAGCAACACACCGATGCGTTTTATGACAGGTACATCTTCCCTGGGGGCGTCATACCGTCACTCGCACAGTTCAACCGTGCCGCCGAGCCGAACTGGGTGATTGAGGATGTCCACAACTTCGGCCCTGACTATGACCTCACGTTGCTCGAATGGAAGAAGAACATCTCGGCTACCTGGCAGGAGATTCCCTCCTATAACGAGCGGTTCCGCCGCATGTGGGAGTACTACTTGCTCTCGTCTGCGGCGGGTTTCCGCAGTCGGTCGCTTCAGTTGTGGCAAGTTGTCATGCGTAAGAGAGGGAGAGCGAAGCGTTACGACGCTCCGCGATGACTCACCCATGTCCCGCACGTGTGGGCCGGCAAGAGAAGGAACACGATGACGGCTCGATTCGAAGAAGGACTCTCAGGGCGTACCGCAGTAGTGACTGGTGGGGGTACGGGGATGGGGCGTGAATTGGTGCGCCTACTCGTCGCCGATGGCTGCGATGTTGCGACGTGCGATGTCTTGAGCGACAACCTCGCTGAAACGGTGGGCCTCTGTGCAGCAGATGGTTCGCCGGGAGAGGTGATGTCATTCGTCGCAGACGTGAGCAATGAACAAGACGTCCTGGCGTTCCGCGATGCTGTTGCCGTGTGGAGGCCTCACGTGAACGTGTTGTTCAACAATGCCGGTATCGGTGGTGGTGGAAGTGTCGTGCACGAAGAGGATCGCGAGTCGTGGGACAAGACGTTTGCAGTGTGTTTCTTCGGCGTCTACTTCAACACGCGGGCATTCATGCCGCTGCTTCTCAAAGCCGACGTGGCACACATCGTGAACACGAGTTCAGTGAATGGCTTTTGGGCATCGCTCGGGCCGACCACGCCACACTCCGCATACAGCTCGGCGAAGTTCGCAGT
>SXGQ01146648.1_pt1 | contig 10510 bp, 10 predicted proteins | sample 3178371 | NCBI WGS metagenome assembly SXGQ01 (sample SAMN11356859, study PRJNA531348) | freshwater metagenome | isolation source: freshwater sample F1-20 | place: China: Fuxian Lake, Yuxi | collected 2017-12-25 | reverse complement strand
TACGGTTTCGCGGCGCATAAGGGCTACTGCACGGCCGCACATGGTGCGGCTCTGGCGCAACGGGGCCCGTGCAGCCAGCACCGGACCTCGTTTGTCAATGTTGCGCGGTCGGCCGGGGTCGGCGAGACGGTGGTTGAGTTCGCGCCGGAGGCGCGCCACGACGAAGGGTGGGACAAGATGGAAGCGTGCAACGGGACCGTTCGACGTGAAGGATCGCTGACCTGATGAGTGCCGAGGATCTCGAAAAGTACGAAACCGAGATGGAACTCTCGCTGTACCGCGAATACAAGGACATCGTCGGGCAATTCAGCTACGTCGTGGAAACTGAGCGCCGGTTCTACCTGGCCAACAGCGTTGAACTGGTGCCGCGCAACACCGAGGGCGAGGTGTATTTCGAACTGCGTCTGGCCGACGCCTGGGTGTGGGACATGTACCGTCCGGCCCGGTTCGTCAAGCAGGTGCGGGTCATCACGTTCAAGGACGTCAACATCGAAGAAGTGGACAAGCCGGACCTGCGCCTGCCGGAGTAAACCGACGGTAAAGCGCGGTGACGTTAGGGCGACGGTTCGGTCAGCACCCTGATCACCTCGCGCAGCGGTTCCGGCGACGTCCCGATCTCGCCGATGTAGGGATGCGACAGTTGCACAACCAGGAATAGGTTCGCCGCCACCAACGCGCTGACCGTGGCGACCATCGGGTAATGCAACCCGGGTTTCTCGACGCCGTAGATGATCGCGCAGCCCAGGACCAGTCCGCTGGTCAGGAAGATCACCGCCCACAACGACCAGGGCGGACCCTGATCGGTGCGGGCGGTCAGTAACCGTTCGGTGCGGGCCTGGCTGAGCGTGTTCAGATTCGCGAAAGACGTTGACAGCAGGGTCTTCTGGGCTTCGGTTCGGGCTTGCACCTCCCCGTAGGCCAAGTACAACTGCCGCAGCGCTTCGTCGGCCGCCGGGACGGACTGGCCGTTGGCCGCTAGTGGCCACTCCGCTACCGCGGCCTGCTCATAGGCCAGCAGGCGCTGCCTGATCCGGTCGCCGTCGGCCTGGTCGAAGACCGTCGAATCCCGAGCCAATTGAACCCCGGCGGTGCCCTCGCTGCGGACCGTGGCGTCGGCGCTACTGATCTGACCCCACAGATTCGACACCAGGAAACCGAGGAAGAACGCGAACACGAATGACACCACGCCGAAAACGAACTTCGTCACATCGTTGTGCGCATCGCCGGTCAGCGCCGGAAACCGGCGACGGACGGAGGCCTGGACGGCGACCGACATTCCCGCTATCGCGAGCACCAACCCGAGCAGGAGCAACCACGGCGGGACGGTGGACACCAACCATCGACTCACCGCATGCTCATCGCCGCGCTGGAGATCTCCATGGCAGGAGCTTAGGCGTGAATCCGCCCATCGGTTGGCTGTGCATGGCCGCGGCGCTGGGGACAACCCCCACAACGGCGTGGGTTCCGGTCGGTTCCTGTCGCCGTCGCGGCCCACTGTGGGCGCATGACGACATCGCCCAAGGCTCGCCTGAGCCGAAATGAAATCGGCGCCCTCGGTGAGCAACTTGCCGTCGAGCACCTGCACGGACTCGGTCTGCGGATCGTGGCACGCAATTGGCGTTGCCGGTACGGCGAGCTCGACGTGATTGCCGCCGAAGGCGCCGACACCCTGGTCTTCGTCGAGGTGAAGACCCGCACCGGGGATTGGTTCGGCGGCGTCGCGGAAGCGGTGACGCCGCAGAAGGTGCGCCGGATCCGGCGCCTTGCGGGGTTGTGGCTCGCTGGTCAGGAGTCGGGTTGGTCGCAGATTCGGATCGACGTCATCGGTGTTCGGCTGGGGCGCAGTCGTACTCCCGAAGTTACTCATGTCCGCGGGGTGGGCTGATGGCGCTGGGACGGGCGTTCTCAGTCGCCGTCCGGGGCCTCGACGGGGATATCGTGGAGATCGAAGCCGACATCACCGCCGGCCTTCCCGGTGTGCACCTGGTGGGCCTGCCCGACGCCGCCCTGCAGGAGTCCCGGGATCGGGTTCGGGCGGCGATCACCAACTGCGGCAACACCTGGCCGATGTCCCGACTCACGCTCGCGCTCTCGCCGGCCACGCTGCCCAAGACCGGATCCCTCTATGACATCGCCCTGGCGTGCGCGGTGCTCTCCGCCGAGCGCAAGAAGCCCTGGGACCGGCTGGAGAAGACGGTGCTGCTCGGCGAACTCGCCCTTGACGGCAGGATCCGACCGGTGCGCGGCGTGCTGCCGGCAGTGCTGGCCGCCAAACGGCAGGGCTGGCCCGCGATCGTGGTGCCGCTGCCTAATCTGGCCGAGGCCAGCCTGGTGGACGGTATCGAGGTGCTCGGCGTCGGCGATCTGCGACTCCTGCACCAGTGGTTGGATAGTGGCACCGGGCTGACGAGCAGGGTTGCCACACCACCGCCCGAGGACCAACCGATTGCCGATCTCGCTGATGTAGTGGGGCAGTCGCAGGCGCGTTTCGCCGTCGAAGTAGCTGCCGCCGGTGCCCACCATCTCATGCTGACCGGCCCGCCTGGAGTGGGCAAAACCATGCTGGCGCAACGACTTCCGGGCCTGCTGCCTGATCTGACCGACGACGAAGCACTGGAAGTGACGGCGATTCACTCGGTTGCGGGTCTACTCTCAGAGCGGGTACCGCTGGTCACCAGGCCGCCGCTGATCGCGCCGCATCATTCCTCCAGTGTCGCCGCACTCGTCGGGGGCGGCTCGGGGCTCGCCCGGCCGGGGGCGATCAGTCGGGCCCATCGCGGAGTACTTTTCCTCGACGAGTGCGCCGAGATCCGGGTTACCGCATTGGAAGCGCTTCGAACGCCTCTGGAGGATGGCGAGATTCGGCTAGCCCGCCGCGACGGTGTGGTGCGATATCCGGCCCGGTTCCAGTTGGTGATGGCAGCCAACCCGTGCCCCTGCGCGCCCACCGATCCGCGGCACTGCACCTGCACATCGTTGGAGAAGCGTCGCTATCTGGGCAAGCTTTCCGGACCACTGCTCGACCGGGTCGATCTGAGGGTGCAGATGCACACCGCACGGGCCGGAGCCTTCGCGCCGGAGGCTGCTGAAAGCAGTGCGGCGGTTCGCGCCCGGGTTGCAGAGGCGCGCCTTTCCGCGGCGGCCCGGTGGCAGCCCCATGGGTTCACCACCAACGCGGAAGTGAGCGGCGCGATTCTGCGCCGCCGGTTTCGGCTGAGCGCACCGGTGATGGCGCCACTGCGAACCGCTCTGGATCGCGGACTGCTGAGCATCCGTGGCGTGGATCGCTCACTGCGCGTCGCGTGGACCCTTGCCGACCTGGCCGGCCGCACGACCCCGGATCTCAACGACGTGTCGGTGGCCCTGAGTTTCCGGCAGACGGAGATCACACCGTGAGTACCGAGAACGAGATGATGGCCTGGGCCTACCTGTCCCGTGTCGCCGAAGCGCCGTGCGCTGACATGGTGCGCCTGGTCGAGGGCGTTGGACCGGTAGAAGCCGCCGAGCGGATCCGGCGGGCCGACGTTGATGAAACTCTAGTGAATTCCACTGCTGCCCGACGTGACATTGATTGCGCAGCAGAGGATCTAGAACTTCTCAAGCGTCGCGGCGGTCGGCTGATCACGCCCGGGGATGACGAGTGGCCCGGACTGGCTTTTACGTCATTTCGAGGGGCTCCGGTGCGTGACCGGCCGCAGGGCCGGGCGCCGCTCGTGCTCTGGGCGATCGGACCACTGCGACTGGACGACGTCGCCGAGCGTGCCGCGGCAATTGTCGGAACGCGTGCTTGCACGGCCTACGGTGAACATGTCGCTGCAGAACTCTCGGCAGGTCTGGCCGACCATGATGTGGCCATCGTCTCCGGTGGTGCCTACGGTGTCGACGGGGCCGCGCACCGAGCTGCACTGGCCGCCGATGGCATGACGGTGGCGGTGCTGGCAGGAGGAGTTGACGTGCTCTATCCCGCCGGACACTCCGCGTTGCTGCACAGGGTCGGCGCAACCGGCCTGTTGCTCAGCGAGTACCCGCCGGGCGTGCGTCCAGCGCGGCACCGCTTCCTCACCCGCAACCGACTGGTTGCTGCGCTCTCAGGTGCAACCATCGTGGTGGAAGCCGGGATCCGCAGCGGCGCGGCGAGCACCGCGGCCTGGGCGCGCGCACTCGGCCGGGTGGTGTGCGCGGTGCCTGGGCCGGTCACTTCGGCGGCATCGACCGGCTGCCACGTCCTGCTGCGGGCCGGTGCGGAACTCGTTACGCGCGCCGACGAGGTTCGCGAAATCATCGGACGAGCGGGCGAACTCGCCGAAGAGGAGACCCGGCCGGCGAACCCGTTGGACGCGTTGACCGACATCGAACGCCAGGTATACGAGGCATTGCCGGGCCGTGGGATCCGAACTACCGATGAGATCGCCGTGGCCTCCGGAATAGCGCCCGAAGCCATCCTGGGCCCGCTGGCAATGCTGGAGATCGCCGGGCTCGTCGAACGAGTCGATTCCCGGTGGCGGCTGGCCAGGACAATGCGATAGCGCTCAGGAGGAGCTCGACGGCACAAGGTCGGCATCCGGTAGGTCGCCGCCGCCCGGTACCTGTGCCGCCGATCTCGATGTCACGGCGTGCATGCGTTCGGAGTAGGCGGGCCGCGACCGCACCTTCAGCGGCCACCAGAACCACGGCCCGAGAATCGCCGCGATCGACGGCGTCATCAGCGATCGCACGATCAAGGTGTCCAGCAGCAGACCGATGCCGATGGTGGTGCCGCCCTGTCCGACGTTGAGAAGATCGCCGGCGGCCATCGACCCCATGGTGAATGCGAACACCAGGCCCGCCGCGGTGACGACACTGCCGGTGCTGCCCATGGAACGGATGATCCCGGTGTTGATGCCCGCGCCGATCTCCTCCTTGAATCGGGACACGAGCAACAGGTTGTAGTCGCTGCCTACGGCCATCAGGATGATGACAGCGAACGCCAGCACGATCCAGTTCAGTTCCATGCCGATCAGGCGTTCCCATATCAGCACCGACAGGCCGAATGCGGCGCCCAATGAGATCACCACCGTGCCGACGATCACCATCGACGCGACGAGTGCCCTGGTAAGGATCAGCATCACGATGAAGATCAGGGTCAGTGCGGCGAACGCAGCGATCATGGTGTCGTACTTCGCGCCGGACTGAATGTCGCGGTAGGTAGCCGCGGTGCCGGTCAGGTAGACGTCCGCCTCCGCCAATGCAGTGCCCTTGATGGCTTCGTGCGCGGCGACCAGTTGGTCGTCGACCACGGAAATGCCCTCCTCAGAGGCTGGGTCGACGTCGTGGGTGATGATCAGCCGCGCGGCCTTTCCGTCCGGGGACAGGAAGAGCTTCAAGCCCTTCTGGAAGTCAGGGTTGGCGAACACCTCCGGGGGCAGATAGAAGTAGTCGTCGCTCTTTGATGCGTCGAATGCCTCACCCATCGCGGTCGCGGTGTCGGTCATCTGCTGCATCTGGGTGATAAGCCCGTCGAAACTGCTCTCAATGGTCTGCAGCGTGCCCTGCATCGCGGTGGCCGTTGCGATGATCGGCGGGAATTGCGAGACAAGCTGAGGGACGAGGGCGTTCATATCGTCCATGCCGCCGATCACGCCGTCCATGCCGCCGAGAAGCGATTCCATGTTGGTGCGCAGCGCTGTCATGTTCTGGCTGAAAGTGTCGACGCCGTCGGAGGCATCGAACACTGCCCGAATGCCGTCGCAGACCGTGATGTTGATGCAGTGGGGTTCCCAGTAAAAGTAGTTTCGCAACGGCCGGGCCGCATCGTCGAAGTCGGCCAGGTTGTCGCGAATCTCGTCGAGCGTGCCCTGCATGACGGTGACGTCGTCGACGGTGAGTCGTGCGGTGTCCAGCGCGCCGCGTGCGGTGCCGACGGTGGTGTCCATCGCGCCGGAGAGTCGTTCCATCAACTGCTGCATCTGGGTCATCGAGGCGATCATCGACCCGAGATCATCGGACATTCCGCTGATGTCACCGACCCGTTGCTTGAGGAACTGCAGGTTCTGGGTGATCGGTACCGAGGACATGCTGATCTGGTACGGAATCGAGCTGTGCGCGATCGGGGAACCCAGGGGGCGGGTGATGCTCTGGACCATCGCGATGCCCTCGATGCGGAACAGCGCCTTGGCGACCCGGTCGAGAACGATCATGTCGGTGGGGTTGCGCATGTCGTGGTCGGATTCGATCGTCATGATGTCGGGGTTGAGTCGCGCTGAGCTGAAGTGCTTTTCGGCTGCGGCGTAGCCGACGTTGGCCGGGACGTCGGCGGGGATGTAGTGCCGGTCGTTGTAACTCGTCTTGTAGCCGACCATCGCCAGGATGCCGAGGAGAACGACGGCGGTCGATGCCGCGAGGATCGGTTTGGGCCAGCGCACGGTCGCGGTTCCGACTTTGCGCCACCCCCGGGTCTTGAGCATGCGTTTGGGTTCCAGCAGCCCGAACCGGCTGCCGACGACGAGAACGGCGGGGGCGGCGGTCAGCGCGGCCGCCAAGACGATGATGAGTGCGATCGCTGACGGATAAGCCAGGGAGTTGAAATAGGCCAGGCGGGTCAGTCGCAGGGTCAACATGGCGCCCGCGACGGTCAGGCCGGAACCCAGGATGACGTGGCCGACGCCGTGGAATGCCGTGTAGTACGCCTGTTCCGGTTCCTCGCCGTTCTGTCGGGCTTCGTGATAGCGCCCGATGAGGAAGATCGCGTAGTCGGTGCCGGCGGCGATCGCCAGGGCGGTCAGCAACGGGACCGAGAACGTCGAGAAGTCGATGAGGTTGAGGTGACCGATCAGAGCGACCGCCCCGCGCGCGGAACCCATTTCGATGCCGACGATGACAAGGATGAGCAACACGGTGCTCACCGACCGGTAGACCAGTGCCAGCATGATCGTGATGACGATCATGGTGACCACGGTCATTTTGATCATGCCGCTGTCGCTGGCTTCCAAAGAGTCTGTGGTGAGGGGAGCAGGGCCGGTGACGTAGGCGTTCAGGCCGGCGGGCGGCGGGTTGTCGTGGATGATCTCGCGGACCGCCTCCACCGATTCGTTGCCCTGCGTGCTGCCCTGGTCACCGACGAGGTTGAGTTGGACGTAGGCGGCTTTGCCGTCGCTGCTCTGCACACCGGCGGCGGTGATCATGTCGCCCCAGAAATTCGCGACATGCTCGACGTGTCGGGCATCAGATTCGAACTCGGCCACCAGCGTGTCGTAGTACCGGCGTGCGTCGTCACCGAGCGGTTCGTCGCCGATCAGGACGACCATGGCGATGCTGTCGGAGGTGGACTCCTGGAATTTCGCCCCCATCCGCTTGGCGGCGATCACCGCCGGGGCGTCCTGCGGCGACATCGACACGGCGTTGGCCATGCCGACCTTCTCGACCTGGGGGATCAGCAGGTTCAGCGCTGCCGTGATGGCGACCCAGGCGAGGATGATGGGTACCGCCAAGGCGCGGATCGTCCGGGGGATCGCCGGTCGCGTGCCATGGGCGGCCACGCGACTCATGCGGCTTTGTCCAGACAGAAGACCTGGGCGTCGGGCCCTTCGGCGAGTTCCTCGGCAACGAGGGTGTCGTTGACCAGGATGCGGCAGCCGAGGACAGCGCTGTCACCCTGGGCGACGACATTGGCCAACATCCCGGGATCGGTGGTGCTCACCGTCACCGACCAGGGCAGCGAAGTGAAGCCCGCTTCCAGGGTCTTGCCGTTGACGTCGAGATAGCTGACCCGGCCCGACGCATCGGTTGGGCCGGTGATCTCGTAGGTCACTCGCTTGGTGTTGATCGGCACGATGGCATCTGCCTGCATCGTTGCGCCCACGTAGGGCTTATCGGAGTCGAAGAAGGTGCGCAGCCGGCCCACGACCGCCACCGCGACCACGAGGGCCACCAGGATCACCAGGACCACCCAGAATCGTTTCATCAGCCCGGCGGCGGATGCCTTAGTCGTCGCGGATGCCTTAGTTGTCATCGTGTTCGACCGTCCGATCAAAACCTCTGCGCGCGCCGTAGATCGGCGCAACGGGTTGCCTCATATTGATACCATAGGGGGTATGGTATACCTGATTCATCCCAGCGGAGAGAGGAATCCCATGTGTAGTGCCGCGAAGTGCCGCGTCTGCGGAAAGACGACATGGAAGGGATGCGGGATGCATGTCGATGCCGTCAAGGCCACCGTGCCCGCGGGGCAGTGGTGCGGCGGCAAGCACGTTGGCGGTGAAGACGTCGCGGCACCGCCACGGCGCGGTTGGATGTTCTGGAAGAAGAACGGCTGACATCGATGGCCACCGGAAGTCGCCCCGTTCGGTTCAGGTCGACGGTGATTCTCTTGGCCGCGGTGTTGATGGCCCCGCCTGGCGTCGCCGCGGTGTTAATGGCGGCAACCGGTGTCGCCGCGGCCGACGCCACCGACGACTACCCGATACCGAACCGGATGCTGCGGACCACCTGCACGGCCGAGCAGATCTTGGCTGCCGTGCGGGACGTCCGGCCGGTCTACTACGAGCGCTACATGATCGACTACAACAACAAGTCACCGGAGGTGCAGACCGCCGCCCGCGACCGCATCCACTGGTTCTTGTCGATGGACTATGCCGGCCGGCGGCAGTACTCCGAGAACATCGCCACCGACATCTACTACGAGCAACTGGCCTTCGCGTGGCCCAACTGGGCGAAGCTGTTTTTCAACAACAAGGGTGTGGCCGCCCGCGCCACCGACGTCTGTGCGCAGTATCCGGTGGACGATCCCGGCGTCTGGAACTGGTGAGACACGCCAGTGCCGGCTGACCGGTAGGTCGGCGTAAGTCTGCGACGGTATGGGGTGTGGAGGGTCCGGAGGCATACGCGGGGGTCCTGGAGGAGTACGCCGAGCACCTCGCGCTGGAGCGCGGCCGCTCCGAGCACACCCGCCGGGCGTACCTGGCCGATCTGCGGTCGTTGTTCTCCTTTCTCGACGAGCGCGCTCCGGGTGCCGGACTTGACGCGCTGAGTCTGCCGATGCTGCGAGCGTGGCTGGCAGCGCAGGCCACCTCCGGCGCGGCCCGCACCACAGTGGCCCGGCGCACCTCAGCGGCGAAGACATTTACCTCCTGGGCGACCCGCCGCGGCCTACTGCCCGCTGATCCGGCAAGCCGGCTGCAGGTGCCCAGGACCCGGCGCACCCTGCCAGCGGTCTTGCGTCAAGACCAGGCCCTGGCCGCCATGGACGCCGCCGACCTTGGCGCCGAGCAGGGCGATCCGCTGGCGCTGCGCGACCGGCTGATCGTCGAAATGCTGTACGCCACCGGGATCCGGGTCAGTGAATTGTGTGGACTGGACATCGACGACGTCGACACCGGTCGGCGGCTGCTGCGGGTGCTGGGAAAAGGCAATAAGGAACGCACCGTCCCCTTCGGCACGCCGGCGGGTTCAGCCCTGGGCGCCTGGCTCGCCGACGGCCGGCCCGCGCTCATGACGCCTGAGTCCGGACCCGCCCTGCTGCTGGGGCCGCGTGGGCGCCGACTCGACCCGCGACAGGCCCGCACCGTGGTGCACCAGACCATGTCGGCGGTTCCCGGCGCCCCCGATATCGGGCCGCACGGCCTGCGCCACAGCGCCGCCACCCACCTGCTCGAGGGCGGGGCCGATTTGCGCGTCGTCCAAGAGTTGCTGGGCCACACCAGCCTGGCCACCACCCAGCTTTACACCCACGTCACCGTCGCTCGGCTGCGCGCGGTCCACGACCAGGCTCACCCGAGGGCATAGCTAATTCAGTGGTCAGGGGCGTGCGGGGTTTAGGGGCGTGCGGGGTTTAGGGGCTTGAGCCGGACCGGCGTGGTGACGAGTAACCCCAGCGGATCGACGTAGTTCGCTCGCGCGGCCGGACCCCACATCGCGCCCCAGTGCAGGCACGCCGTCGTCGGACAGCCCGCATGTCCGCGTTCCAACCGCCCCAATGCGCTTGACGACTCCACCGCCTGTCCCGGCCGCACAGTAGCGGCCACCGGCTCGTAACTGGTTCGCAGCCCGCCTGGATGATCCACCGAAACCACCGGCCGGCCCGCCAGTACCCCGGCGAACACCACGGTTCCCGGTCCGGCGGCGTACACCGGCTGACCTGGGCCGCCAATCAGGTCAACGCCCCGGTGGCCGGGCCGCCAGTTAGGTACGGGTCCATCGAATGCCCGGCTGACCATTGGTATCCCCGGCCGCAGCGGCCACTGCAGCCGCAACTCCTCGCCGCGGGCCGGCGCCGCGCAGACCACCGCCACAGCCACCGCCACCAGAAATCGCATCTGCCCAGTTGAGCGGTCTGGAGCCGACTGTGGAGTACGCAATGCCCCCGGTTGTGCACAGCTTCCGCACTGGGGACAAAGCACCCCTTCCCGCGGTGTAAACTCACGAACGCAACTCGTATGAACGGGTTGACTTCGCGCGTCTGTACGCGATGTCGATACCCCGGTTTTCTGGGGGTGACATTCGCCGCGCATGCCGGTTGGTCTCGTCCGGAGGGTTT
>SXGQ01081326.1_pt1 | contig 10513 bp, 14 predicted proteins | sample 3178371 | NCBI WGS metagenome assembly SXGQ01 (sample SAMN11356859, study PRJNA531348) | freshwater metagenome | isolation source: freshwater sample F1-20 | place: China: Fuxian Lake, Yuxi | collected 2017-12-25 | reverse complement strand
GCCTGCTAATGGCAATGCCGCCGCTGCTAGGTCGTATGCAGCTTTTACTGCTGTTGGTGTTGCAGCTAATACACTGCTAGTAGTGCTAGTGCTATCGCTTAGTTGTACTGCACCAACAACGCTGGTGGTAGCAGCAACAATCTTGCTGCCAGCAATTGCTGCACTAGCGTTGATATCAGCATTAACGATTACACCAGCAGCAATAGCTGTAACGCCTGCATTAGTAATCGTTACATCACCTGTAACTGCTGTGCTAGTTGCTACGTTTGCGCTGCTACCTAATACAATATTACCGCTAGTTAGTGTGGCTAGTTTGCTATAAGCAATCGCTGCTGCCGATGCAATATCAGCGTTAACCAGTGGGTAAGCGCTTAAAGAAAAAGCTGGGATATAACCAAGACTTGCCCATGCTGTGCTACCAGTACCAACCTTCCATTTTAAAGTATCCGATTCAATGCCAATCTCACCTGCTAGCAGTGTTGGGTTGGCACTTGTCCAGTTAGCAGCGGTATCACGCCGCTGCTGCATCAATGCGGTTTGCGTAATGCTCATGATGCTTCACCAGCGTAGATAAGATAATCACGGGCAGGAGCTGCCGCTGCGGCACCTGCAACCAGTATATAAGTTCGCTCAGGGCTTGCACTAGCTAACCCTGCGGCATAAATTAAATCGCCGCTTTGCGCTGGTACTGATTCAAGCTGCACTTCAACTGTAAACCGGTCGCATGTTACATCCGTAATAACTGGTTGCGATACATAACGCCATAGATAATTGCCATTTAAATCTACCGGCGGTGTAACATAACCACTCCATATTGTAGATGGCACATTAAATATATCATAGGTGCCATACCTATCAAAATAATGCGCTTTGATTGCATTTACATCCGCTTCTAGTACATATTCAAATGTTAAAGTTAAAATTTTACTAATTGATAATGCACCACGTCTAAAGCCAACACCTGTACCCCCAATGCTTTGCTGGTATGTTTGCGGATAATTGCCTGGGCTAAATATCCTAGTTGTTGGCGTTAATGCAGGGAAGGTTGCCATTGTTATAACACCACGCTTACAAGCTGTACGCTTACGTTATAGCGTAATGGCGAGGCTGTATCAACTGATATGGTACCAGCATAACGCCAATTATAATCTACCGCACTGATTGGCACTGAGGCATAGCCAGACCATACTGCGGCTGGTAAATCAAATGGAACTAATGTACCTTCTTGCGTTTCATAATGCGCATAAAGTAACTGCAAATCAGTTTCAGTAATTTGAAAATAACCAAGTGTTAGGATTTGATTAATACGTTTTGAGCCTTGCAAGAATCTTAAATTGATACCACTAGCACCAACATGAACAACCTGTGGATAATCGCCTAAATCTAATGATCTTGAATTTGGCGTCAATGAAGGAAAGGTTGCCATCAGATAACCTCAAATAAACCGTTTAATATTTCATCACTGATAACGCTAACATCATTTGCATCAAGCGGGAAATGCTCAGCAATAATTGATGTTATACCATAGGTTTCATGCTTAATGTCAGTGACCTGGTAATGGTCTATTTCGGTGCGATTATTGCCAGCGCTGTTTACCCGTTGACGTTCTACTTTTATAATATCAGTTGGCTTCAACGCATCGGGTAATAGTGGCGTTTGCAATGATATGCTATGCGTTGAATATTTGCGCCTTGCTAATTCGTATTTGCCATACATCGTAGCATGAGTCGCACTAGCGCAAAAATCAGTCATATCGAATTGAATGATTGGCGCATCAGTAGCGGCTGTATCATATCTAATGCTAGTAGTTCTTTGTAGGCCAATTATAAGCGGGTCTGCTTCACGCCATAGCAGCGATATTCGCACATTGCGCCGTTCGTCTAAATTAAAATACACTTTGCTGTAACTGCCAGGTATTATGTTATCTTCATCAAATACAACGGCAGGCGTTATTGCGGTTGTCTTAATTGCATAACTGCCATTTAAAGGCAGCAGCGGCTGCAATTCATATTGGCCGCCGTTAGAAATAAACAGCAACAAAAAGAATGGTGCGGTCTTGGATATATAGTCAATTACATTAACAGGCTGGTCTAATATCCCATTAAAATGCAACCCATACTGATTAGCAAATGTTGCTAAATTTTGCATATTAGTTACATCGATTGGCATTGCAATCTCAAATGTAGCGCTGCCATTAGCGCGTTTTAGTTGCGTAAATAGTAGCATTGCAAAATCTACAAATTGATTGCTTGGGCCTACAGCATATTGCCCCGAAACCAAGCCGCCGCTATAAAGGTCTACGTTAACGCCATTCTCATAAAATAAACAAATCTGCCTAGTAGTTGTTGGATAACTACCTTGGTCTGGTGGGTCATAAATATTACCGTTAATTTCTAGGAACGTAATATCTGCAAAGTTTGTATAATCTGCTGTGCTAGGTGGCGCATCAGGGTCTGCGTATTCGCTTAAAAAATATTCGTATTGGACACCTTCCAATGTACCGGTACTTGCCGGATTTGCTGCATTAATTTGATTATCAACTACTAAACTGTCATAAACCCAAACTGGTGCATTAGTTAACCCATAATATGTCCAAGCCGCAGCGTCAGGCGCCTCCAGCCCGCTAGTTGGGGATGTATTAATTACACCAGGATTATAACCTCCAGTTATAACGAATGTAATTGGGTTGATAACTGCATTAAATATAACACTTGTTGCTGCCGGATTAGTAATTCCAAGTGCCGTCAAAACATTAGCAGTAACATCTGCGCCCGTGAGATTATCGTATATCGTAATATTATCATAAGTATCTTTAAGAACTGAATTGCTAGTGTCTCCAGTGCCTCTAGTAATTACTTTAGTTCTATTGTAAAAATTTTTAAAGTCAGGGAAACGTTCAGTGTGTGCGCCTGCTTTAATTAACGGCTGCAAAAAAGAATATGTATTTAATCCGCAATATATATTGCCACCGGTTATTGGGCATGTATTAGTTGCTGCGGCTAATGTTGCGACCGTTTCGTAGTAATGAGTTAAAGTAATTGTTTGGTCTTCTAAAAATTTAATATTTCTATTGCCAACCCATGCGAAGTGCTTAACTGGACTGCTTGCCATTTCGCCTTGGCTAATTACATAAAGAAAGCTACCTACAAAATTATTTGAGCCAGTCTTAATCATCGGCGGCTGTATCCATGTACCACCTGAATCGTTAACACGTTTGCAAAACACAATGCCGACAGTATCGCCAGCAGTAGCAACATCTTGCTGCTTACTAATATCAGGTTGCGGTTTTTGGCTTTTTACTGGTTGCCCCTTTTGCGCTCTTGCTGCTAGTACTCTTTCATTATGTTGTCTTGCTAGGTTATTAAACTGGTGCGCCTGCATATTGCGCACCGCTAATGCCATTACTTCGTTTCGCCCTTGCCTTGCTGCGTAAAATATATCTGCGGCAGATTCAAATACCGGTTTAAGTTCTACAGTTGTGTCTTCTTTAAAAGCTGCATTTTCTTGCACAGGTCTTCCGGACATAACTAATCCTCCTTTTTATATTTAAAAATTGCAGCAGCCATCAGTTGAAAGTCAACAACAAAAGTACCGCTTTGGGTTGATATTACCTTAGTGCTACCTTTTAACAACTCACCATTTGGCGTTTCATATATTGGTATGTTGTCTATAAGTTTAAATACTACGCCATTACGTGTTGTACCATCAGCACAGGTAACGCTTAAATCAAGGCCAAGTGGTACCATGCTCATGAGCCTATCTGCCGCAACAGCATGTCTGCTGTTATCTTACGTGTTGGCACTTGTGATTTTAATTTATTTATTGCTGGGTTCACTGTCCATTGCACTGTTTCATCAGTAAGGCTAGCACCTACTATGCTACCAATAAAGCGATTTATTAATTGTGCGCTTGCACCATCAAACGAATCAAAACCTACATCTTGGATATAAAGTGATGCAATAATCAAGTTATCTACCCCCATGGCTTCTTCAGTTGTATTGACAATAGTCACACGACCAGCAAGAGATACATTCAAATCATTTACTGATGCCGTTTGCGTTAAACCAAAACCGCTTACATCAAATGCTAAGTACCCATAAACACCGCCAACGTCAGAATCAACGCTTAAAGTTTGGGGTAGTTGAAAAAAGTTTTGCCATTGTTTCGTTGGTATCCGTAACCCGCTAACAGGGTCAACTACTGTCTCTCTGTCTTTGTAGTATTCCATGAAAGTCATAATATCATAATCTGCCATTAGCTTAACCCCATTTGGTTGCGCATGTTCATATCACCTTGGATTATATTTAATGTTTGCCTTACACCGGTTTGTACTGCACGCCCTAAATCTTGCATTGTAACGTAATTATTACCGCCCATTTGCACCACTGGCCCCGTTTGAATGCTTACTTGCGCGTTGATTGGCCTATTACCGCCTCTTCCTCCGCTTAATGACCTGGAGCCGCCTACAACACCACCATTAGCAAATGCAGGTATCACGGCACCACCACGTGCACCAGAAAGGTAGTTGGCGCTTGCACTTGCCATCTTAGATTCAGGAATTATGTATTCTGGTTCACCGCCTTCACCTACCATCGCAAGTGTCGGGCCATTAACAACGCCGCCTTTAGCAAATTGGGGTATATTTGGTTGCGGTAGATAAGGAATTGTTGGCAGATTTAGATTTGCTAATGCTTGATTGGCGCCTTGTATTACATTATTTATAGCACCTACTACAGATCGTATGGCATTACCAATTCCATTTAAAATGCTATTTACAATACCGCGCATGGTTTGCATAGCAATTTCAAATGGTTTTGTAATAGCATCTTTAACTGATTGGAATACAGTGCCAATATTTTCTATCATTTGGCTTATTGTATTTTGTACCGGCTTAACAAAATTTTCATTAATAAAAGTTGTAATCGCTTGAAAAACTTTTTTAGCTGGCTCTATAAAATTTGTATTTAAAAACTCATACGCTGCCGTAGCAAATTGGCTTATTGCATCCTTGACTGGTGTTATAAAATTTTCATTTATAAATGTAGTTACAGCAGTAAACAATGCTTTTAGTGGCTCTATAAAAGTTGTATTAAAAGATTCATATGCTGTTGTGGCGAATTCTGTCAATGCGGTTTGCAGTGGTGTTATAAAATTTTCTACAATATATCGCGTTAATGCTGCATGAGCATCCATGTAGGGCTTGACAAAATTTTCATATATCATTGTAAAAAATTGTTTATACAATTCAACAATGGCATTAATTGCTGCCCCAACTTGGTCCCTAAACGCATATATGGCAACGCCTGCTGCTACTAACAACGCCACCCAACCTACAGGGCCTGTGAAGATCCCAACCAAGATAGTTCCTAATCCACTTAAAGCGCTGCCAATAGCAGCCACAACAGGGCCTATCGCGCCAAGTGATCCCGCAATAGTAGCAAACACACCACCGCCAGCAAAAAGCCCGCTTAATGCTGTAAAAATACCAATGATTGCATTTATAGCCGGTGCTAAAACAACAAAAGCCGCCGCTAATCCTGCTACGGCGCCAATTATAGTTTGCACTGGTTCTGGTAATTTGCTAAAAGCTGTGGCAGCAGCAGCAATGCCTTCAGCTAATTTTGTTATTGTTGGCAACAATGCAGTTATGGCTTGATTAAATGGCCCAGATATTGATGATGTTACTTTATTAATAGAATCATTAAATTTATCTGCCGCCGCAGCCATGTCTTTATCAATTGTTGCTGAATATTCATTTAATGCTTCTTTACCCCCATTTAGCATGGGGATTAAATTAGCGCCTGATTTGCCAAATATTTCCATTGCTAATGCTGTTTTTTCTACGCCATCTGGCATCTTAGAAAACTTATCAGCTAAATCTATCATGATGGCATCAACACCACGGATCTTGCCTTGCGCATCAGTTGAAGTAATCCCAATAGATTTTAGTGCTTCATTGGTTTTTGATGCCGGGTCGACTATGCCTTTAGCTAATTTACCCATTGATTTTGCTACTTCTTCTAAACTGCTGCCGCTATCATTAGCAGCCTTGCCAAATTTATCAAGCACTTCAACTCCTACACCAGTGCGCTGGCTTAAATCATTTAAATTATCTGCTGCATCAATTGACCGCTTGCCTAAGGCGCCAAGCCCAGCTATGCCGATAGCAGGCACCAATCCACCTAAAGAGCCAGTCAAACCACCTGCTGCGCCTTTTAGCCGTCCAAATGTGCCTTGCAAGCCGCTTGCTTGCTTATCAACACGGTCTAAACTTTTTTCTAGTCCATTAATAGAAGCAATGCCATCAACACTAGCTTGGATTTTTACAGCAGCATTCATATCAAACGCCATGGTCAGCCCTCCTTCTTGTGAATAGCTGCCAAAATTTCGCCTTCGATGATTTGCATATCAGCAAGCACAGCGGATGGGTTGGCTATCTTATACAGTTTAAACACCCACGCTACTGCTGTGTAGTCTAATCCTATCGGCCCATTTGGGCCCATCCGCCATTGGGTTTGACATGCAAGGAATGCTTCCATTGCTGGCCATGCCTCAGGTTCAATCTCAAAATACTCTGGCTCAGGCGTATGGTCAAGTTGAACACCTAACACCGCAGCATCATCAAGCGTTTTATCAATCACGCCGCCCTTCACCCAATGCTGAGCAGCGCCTATTAGTTTTTTGCTTTACTTCCAGTCAAACTATCAAAATAAGCCACAATAATAGCTGCTGCTACTGTTGGGATATCAAGCAATTGTTCTTTTAGCGCCTCAGAAAATACAATTTCATCGCCGTCACCATCTACTACACCAGACCATCCAACCAGTAATTCATCGGCAATTGATTGATCACTAATGCCACCTTCTAATGGTTCATTGCGTTCTGATGCTTTAATACGTGTTTGCACGTCAACTTGAATTTCATTAATGCGTGCTTGTGGTAATCGCTTAAATTGAGCATCAAAAGTTTGTTTTTCAAACTTGCCACCATCAGCCGGTAACTTAACGCTAACCGGCCAGGTGTAGCTACTGGATTGTTTTAGAACAAATGCCATTGAGTGATTTAAGCAAAGGTTAGTGAAACTTCGTCATTGCCTGCGCTAGTAGGGATAGCGGCAAATGGCAAGCTTAGCATTTGGATGCCATCGCTATCTTCGTATGAAGGGTTGCCAATGTCAACCTTTGGTGCCAATAGCGTAACGCGATTGCCGGCAGTCGTACCATGCAGCATCGTTAAAATGCCGGTGGTATCATCATTCGCAACAGTAAAGAAATCTTTTTGCGCAATTGTCGGGGCTTCAATCATACATGTGCCTTCAACAGCACGGTTAGTAATAAGCACTGATTTATCACAACCAACCAATTCACGATAAACGGTTTCATTTGCCATATCAAGTTCAAGCGACATCAAGCAGCCGCTGTAACCCAAGATTGAAAATGCAGTAGTATTACCAGCTTTAAATATTAAAGGCGTTGCTTGGTTGGTATATGTAGTAGCTGGTGCGGCTGTATCAGTAGGAGCGTTGTAAATCCCAAGCATTGTAAATTCAATGGTTGGAATTTCACCTACTTCAGCGTTTAGAACAAATGTACCGCGTGCGCCTGTAATAATATGCAGCACCCCATCATTATTAAAGTAAATTGATGCACTATCAAAGCTTGCGCTAACTGGCTTATAACCTACGTTAGCTGCAATGCTATAAGTGCTGGAAGCGCTTGGCGTAAATGTTGCAGTTGATTTTTGCACCGTTGCAACTTTAGTGCTGCCCACATAATCAGTAATTACACCAACACCACCGCTACCGGTGCCGCCTGTAATTGTAATAATCATGCCATTATAAATATCATCAGTAGCGCTAGAAGCAGCAGCAAGCGTAATGCTGCCAGCAGAGCCCGCCTGAGCGGTGCCGGTAATAGCAGCAGCAGTTGTGGTTTCAGCCATCCCGCAAGCCTTAAGCAAGCTGCTAAAGCGTGGTGCTGTAGCAGCAGTGCCAGAACCAGCCAGCTCAACTTGAAATGTAATGCTAACGCGAGTGTTAGCTAGCAATTGATCGCTATTACCAAGATAAGGCCGAATCAAATCCCGACTAACAACATCAGCCTCAATTGGAGTAATCTCTAACTCCTTGACCAATATGGCGTCAGTTCCTGCGGGGCTTGAGTCCGTCCCGTAGGTCGCTTCCGTCTTCGCCAGGATCAGGCGTTTGCGAGTTAGTAGGACCATTGTTCAGTTCCTCAGGGGTTGGAGTGGGCTTGCGTTTGCCAGTGATGGGGTCCAAAACGTATGAACCGCCTTGGCCTTGGTATTCATCAATCATAATAGCCGCCTTAAGCCGTTAAATCATCGACATCTGTACGATAGCGCACTAAGAAATCGCATGAAATAACACCTGCAGGCTGATCAGCCTCTACCATCTCAAAATTGACTGCTTGTGGTTGCACATCAATTGCATAGCCGCCTAATGTTAAATCTGCCATCATTTTGGCGTGCAGACTTTCAACTGTTGGATCAGCTAACTGATCTGGGATATTGCCGCGCACTATTACCGCAACACGTACCAGCAAACTCCAATCTAATCGCGGCAGGCTAGTGTTTTGCTGCGCATTATCGCTTATTGGTTCAATTACAAGCGCGGGGCTTTCGCCTCTTGTAATAGGTTCTACCCTACTGCGATAAATCCTAGTGCTGACGCCTGTTGTTCCAGTGAGTGCAGTTGCAATCGCTGCTAAAATGTTTTCGCGTTTTGTAGTCATAATTAAGCGGATGCAACTTGCACTATGGTACAGATAATGCCGGGAATGCTTGGATGCGCAAATGGATTGGTTTGCGCTGCCTCAGCATGGATATAAGCAGCAGCATTGGTAGTAGCCCAAATCAACTCAAGATAGTCAGCGGCAGCAAGCTTTAATACAAAATTAACAGTCCCAATTACATTGCCATCAACCCCGCCATGGCTAGACGTAATACTAAATTTGCTATCAGATGCAACTACATTAGTGCCATTTCTGCGTAACCATACATTTATATCATGTATTGAAGTATCGATATTTGTAAACTGTATTGAAAATGTAATACTATAAACGCCTGGATTATTTACTTTAATTTGGCTGTTCGATTCAATATGAACATCATAGTTTGATTCGTCAGATTCGCGCATCATTATTGCTGTTGGCGTATTTATTGCCGCTGCTATTTGTGATGTTTCATCCCAAAACGCGCCCCAATAGCCAGGGCAGCCAAAATATGGCAATTTATTCCATTCATCTAATCCATCGCCAATTTTTACATTTCTAATATGACTTTCAATTCCAATTTCACCTGCGACCAATACAGGATTAATTGATGCCCATTGGCTACGTGAATTAATCTTGATTGGCCCGCTCATGTTTTTTGAATAGCAATTTGTACAAACTTGCCGTCATCAATAAGCATTGTTTCGCGCACTGTGTAAGCAACGCTATCTACCGTAATAGCAGCGCCACGTATCAAGGCACCAAAGTCTGTAGCTTTTGCTGTCAATGTAAAATCAGTAGTTAGCACCATTCCATCGCTAACCATTTGGCTTGGCATATCTAAGATGCCTTGCGCAGTAGTGGCGCCACTTGTACAAGTGACGCCAAAATCTGCCAAGAAAACATCTAATGTTTCCGTTAGAGCCACTAGCTGTACTTAGCAGAAGCTAAGCCAATCACGGCAACTGCACCAGCACCAGTACCACCTGCTACCGTTACACTTACCTTCACAAACCGCAAAAGGTTAGTAACATTAACAAAGATTTTTTGCAATGATGCTGTGTTAGCGGTGGTAGTGGTAAATGCGCCGCCTGTAACGTCGGTGTAAGTGCCGCCAGATGTTGCGGATTCAGTCAGCTTTACCGCATAGGTAACGCCAGCGCTCCCGGCCTCCGCGTCAAGTAGCACTGCCATATCGCCTTCATAGCCCAGCAAGTCAATTGCTGAACCAGTGGCAGTGGCAGTTACTACGTCATTACGCAGCAAGCCGAGAATTGTTGTTTTAGATCCAAGGTTGTGGATAGTCATTTTGAAGGTCTCCGTTTTGGTGGGGTTGGTGGAATGGTCTCAGGTGTTAAAAATTCAACGGCTTTATTGATACCAATCAAAAATTTAGCGTCGGCAGGGGATGCCTCAATAACATCCCCAACACGAACAACTAAACCTTGAAGCATGGTTTGCCGCAAGATCTCAATAATCATGATCAGAGGCTGAGATTACCACGGCTGAATGATTCAGGATGGCGAACAGCAATGTCCACATCCTGCATCGCTACAACCCTGATAGTGCCAGATGTGCTATGGGTATAAGGATCAACCATAAGGTCGAGGCCAGAGAAATAACCAATGATCAGATCGGCAAAATTGCCAAACCACAAATCATTAGATGCCACTTGATTAGAAAGCACACCGCGATAGCCATTAACCAAATCGCCTTCCATCACAAACAAGCCGGAGCCTGCATCTTTGGCTTTAGTCTTCAGTCCGCCGCGCATTGCAGCG
>SXGQ01514930.1_pt1 | contig 10515 bp, 11 predicted proteins | sample 3178371 | NCBI WGS metagenome assembly SXGQ01 (sample SAMN11356859, study PRJNA531348) | freshwater metagenome | isolation source: freshwater sample F1-20 | place: China: Fuxian Lake, Yuxi | collected 2017-12-25 | reverse complement strand
TATCAAACTCGTCTTTCTTTAAGATACTAATTTTATATGAAAGACCTTCATGAATCATTTCTAGTATATCTCTAGAAAGATCGAAGTTCTCGATATCGTTTTGTAATATACTAAATTTATAAATCTCTCCTAAACCACTAACATAATCTGTTCTAGTGAGTGTGTTTAAAAATTCTTTGTGTATTAATATTCTAGTAGGTGGATAGAAGGTTCCTACTAAGTTCTTCTTACTACGTAGATTAATAGATGTTTTTCCTCCAACACAACTGTCTGCTTGAGCTAAAAGAGTGGTTGGTATTAGAATATATTCTATACCTCTAGCATAAACAGAAGCACAAAAACCTGCTAGGTCTTGTATTATGCCTCCACCTATAACAACTAACTTGGTTTTTACATTAGCCCTTCTTTCTGATAGTTTATTTAATAAGTCTTCTGCACCTTCTAATGTCTTTACTTTCTCAGTTGCTTCTACTATTATACCATTATTTAATTCAGGATATAGTTCTGCAACATTACTGTCCACAATAGGTATTGTATTAGGTTCTTTTATAAGATCCTGAACCGTTTGTAGTGTATCAATAAATTCAATAGTATAACTATGAATAGAAGAGTCTATTGTTAATTTGCTGTGCATGAGTAACCTCCGTCTATTATAATGTTTTGTCCTGATATAAATGTATTCTCTACGGACATTTGATAAACTAGTTTAGCTACCTCTTCTGGTTTTCCAAGCCTTTTAACCGGTACTTTCTTTACAAGCTCTTCGATCTCTTGCTCAGAATTATTTTGATAGGTCAGATCTGTTCCTATAAAACCTGGTGATATCGTATTAGCTAATATACCTTGGCTTGTATATTCAGCTGCTATTGCTTTGGTTAGTGCATGTAGAGCATTTTTACTTGCGCTGTAAGCAAGCCTGTTAGCTTTTGCTATATTGATCCAAATACTTCCTATGTTTACTATTCTACCATATCGTTTTGATAGCATATAAGGTAAACACTGTTGTACAATTTGTAAAGGAGCATTATAGTTAACTTGCATAACCTGGTCATCGAATATGTCTACAACACTTTTTAAAGGGTTAATGCCAGCATTGTTGATAACAATATCGTATTCTATATTCTCTAGTAGAACGTTTGAACTAAGATTCAATTCATCTCTTGATGGGCTAAATACGTGGTGCCCATTGTTTTCAAACTGGTTAACTATTGCTTTGCCTATACCTCTAGAACCTCCTGTAACTAATACTTTCATTACTTAAATGATATAGATTGATTTATCCTAGATTGTATCATTTGAATCCTTTTAATATCTTGATTAGCAATTTGGGTATATTGTTCATTCTTGTTTACTAACCACTCGTATTCAAATAACTGCGCTTTGCTTAAAGCTCTTGATAGATTTTTTAGTGTAACAGAAGGGTCGAACATAGCATAGCGTGTTTCAAACTTATCTAACAGTCCTTCTGAATGTAGCCTCTTTAAAAAATCATACGACTCTGTAGATACGGCGCCTCCTAAACAAGCTTTAAGTCCTTTCTCTTTTACTTTAACAAATACAGATCTTACTAACTTATACACCTCGTCGCTATTAACAAAAGCTCTGTCTTTTCCCATAGACGATACCAGGTCTACTCTGCCTACAGTTATTCCATAAAGCTCTTGGGCAGCTTCAGTATCTAGAATAGTTGACGCATTACTAACTGCATTTATAGTCTCTAGATTAACACTTAATTTAAGAGAACTTCTGACATCTTCTGAGATGTGTATCTTGGTAGCGTCAATAAATTTTTTAAGGCCAAATGCTGACTCAACCATAGGTGCAACGATTCCTTTAACTCCTATAACGGTAGAATCTTTAAGATCCCTAATAGCTTCTGGGCCTCCTATCTTAAGTGTTATTTTTGTTTTACTTTGATTGCAAACCTCTTTTAATCTGATTGTTTCATTAAAGGTTGCACCTTCATCTTCAAAACTTGTTTTAATTCCTACCAACCCTTCATTTTCTATAAGGTCAGTTAAAATTTTTACGCAGTTAAATTCTCTAGTATTCATAATTTGTTGTTTTTTTACCAAATAAATTTTTGTTTATAATATTCTACAATAGCATCTATTTCATTATCAAAATTCTTATTAGGTTCCCATCCTAAAGATCTAAGCTTAGAGTCGTCTAATGCATATCTAATATCTTGACCAGGCCTACTAATTGAGAAGTCAATATTATCTTCTGCTATTGTGGAGTCTTTTTTAAAGAACGATTTAAGAATCGCATTTACCGTATCTATATTTCTTTGTTCAAACCCTCCTGCTACATTATATATCTCTCCAATAGATCCATTTTGAATTATAGTCATGACAGCTTCTGCTGTATCTGCAGCGTGTAACCAATTACGATAAGGCATTCCATTATCATGTAAGGGTATTTTTTTACCAATTCTTAAATACTTCACTGACTTAGGGATTAACTTCTCAACATATTGTCCTATTCCGTAATTGTTAGTAGGTCTAATAATCATGTATGGAATTTTATGAGTTCTCCCCCAAGCCATGACTAACATATCGGCAGCAGCTTTAGTTGCAGAATATGGATTAGAAGGTTTTAGTATATCCTTTTCTGTATGATCTCCTGATTCAATGTCACCATAAACTTCATCTGTACTAAAGTGGATTAAAATAGGCTTCTCTGTATTTTCTCCTCTGTGATTCTTAATTAGTTCTAATAAGTTGTGAACTCCATCTACGTTTGACTTAACAAACTCTTTACTACTAACAATACTATTACCTACATGAGTCTCGGCCGCTGTGTTAATAACATAATCACAGTCATATAAGAATTTAAGATCATTAATGTCCTCACGCTCAAATGTGAATCTGTCTCCATATTTTTCTACAAACTCAAACAATAGGTCTTCATTAGAAGCGTAAGTGCATTTGTCTATACCTCTAACATACCAACCTTTTTCTAAACAAGCTCTGGTTACATAGGATCCTATGAATCCAAAACAACCTGTTACATATACTACCTTTGTCATATTAAATTGTGCTTTTTTAAATACCCATCTACTAATTTATGATATTGTTTTGGTTTACCGTAATAAATTCCTTCTAGTACGGTATGTCCTATGAAATGTATTATACTACTTTTCATATTTACGTCCCAGCCTTCGTATTGATTTTCAGGGTTTAATTGACCGTATTCTGGATGATAACCCCAGTTTGGACATATAAAGTATTTTTTAGGATCTAATATAACAGGTCTAGTTTTTGATCGGATTATATTCATAGTACCGAAAAAAGATTGTTGCTGTGTATCTATTGCAGTTCTTTCTGGACCTGTTATCTCCTTTCCTGTGGAGTCATAAATTCCAGTGTAGTTAAATATATTCAATAGAAAATTAAAGTATTCAGGCTCTAAAAAGTCTTCGTACATATCTAAGCTTATACCTTGAATACCAGCATTAAATCCTAATAAGCGTGGATTAACACTTAGGTAGTACTTATGAGCTTCTTCTCCTCCGTACAAATCTAGTAGTTTTTGTGTTAGTACTTTATCACAACTAGAATTCATCGGCTCACATATTAAAAGCGGGGCCTCAGTTCTTAAACATTGTTTGAACTCTTCTATATCTTCTGATAAAATAATATCGTCATCATATATTAAGTAGTAGTTACATATAGAATTCTTCTTTAAATAGTGCGCATGAATTATAAAATAGACGGCTTTAAATTTGTCAAAAGTATTTATAAACTCTTTAGATATACCGTATTCTAAACAATATTGATCTAACATTTGCTTGGTGTATGGTATTATTTTAAAATCACTATGATTTATTTTATCAGTCCAATCGTCACAAAAATCTATATCGTCCCATAGTATGTGAAATTCTATATCAAAATCATTTAACACCGTTGATATTTGATGCATAGCAAAAAATGCTGTTTTATTTTTTGCCCTATACATATTAGATACTACTAATTTATGTTTTTTCATTTACTGTTTAATTCTTTAATCCAAAAATCTATCATTTCATCCATTAAATTTTCAAATGAGTATTCTGGTTTCCACCCTACTTCACTTCTTATTTTACTAGAATCTCCTTTCAAGTAAGGTAATTCCTCAGGTCTTAAAAACTTTTTGTCTTGAATCACATACCCCTTATAATCTAGATCTAATTTAGAAAATACATATTCGCACATGTCTCTAACAGATCTTGTTTCACCTGTAGCAACCACCCAGTCGTCTGGTTGGCTTTGTTGTAATATAGAGTGCATGGCTTTTACATAATCTTTTGAATGGCCCCAATCTCTAAATGAATCCATATTTCCTAATACTAACTGGCTATTTAATCCTAATTTTATTTCAACTGCAGTTTTAACAACTTTATTTGTAACAAAGTTTGAACCTCTTCTTGGGGACTCGTGATTAAATAATATGCCATTGCTAGCGTGTAGATTGTAAGAGTTTCTATAGTTTCTTACTATATTATATGCAAATACTTTTGAACACCCATAAGGAGAAACCGGGCGCATTATTGTAGACTCTCTTTGATATCCATCACTGTCTACTCCGCTTCCAAACATCTCTGAAGAAGAAGCTTGATAGAATTTTGCTTCTGGACAAACGTTCTTATACGCTTCTAATATATTTAATACCCCTAATGCATTAGTTTGAACTGTAAATTGTGGTATGTCATAACTAATTCTAACATGACTTTGAGCTGCTAAGTTATATATTTCATCTGGCATATACTTCTTTAAAGCAGATTCTAGAGATGATTGATCTAATAGATCTCCGTACTCTAAATTGATATTATTTAAATGGTATATACGATTTCTCTGATGCTCTACTGTAGAGTTCCTCCTTATAATTCCAGATACTTCATATCCTAAACTTAATAGATATTCAGATAAATAACTACCATCTTGGCCTGCAATTCCTGTTATAAATGCTCTTTTCATTTTTGTTTATTTAATATCTATGTGATCACTCTTTGTCATGTTTTCAAAAAAGTATACTATGCTATTAGCTACGTCTCTTGGATTTTTTAATTCAGAACTATTTAAATTAAAACTAGATATCATTTTAGTATCTACTTTACTTGGGTTAATCAATCCTAACATCACGTTGCTTGATTCAAAAAGTTCAGATGCGCCTTGGAACATACTGAATAAAGCCGACTTACTTGATGCATATAGTATATAGTTTTTTCTTCCTGATTTGTACGCACTTGATCCTATCATTATTATTTTTACTGGCTTTGCAGATCCGTATTTTTTATAATAGTTAACTATATCCCAATTTGATTTAAAGTTGATATTGAATATAGATTCATAATTTGTGTCGTTGTTACCCAAAATACCAGATGCATTTATTATCACGTCAGGTAGCTGTTGAGTTATTATATCCTCTAATAATATAGAACAATTTTGTGAATTAAAATCTAATTCTTTTCTAGTAGGACAAAAAATTTTATAGTTTTTATTGACTAGTAATTCTTTTAAGTGGCTTCCAATTCCACCAGTGGATCCAAACAATAAAACTTTTTTATAGTTCATGGTTACTGAGTTATAATAGAGTCTACTCTAAAAGTGTCTGATTCATAATCCATGCCACCTCTTTTGCCTTCAGAAAAAACTATAAACTCATTACCTTGATCAGTGATCTTTAAAGCATGGATCTCATAAGGTCCTGTAGATATCAAGTCTCCTATTTTTGTAAGATACATTTTTGCAGGTTCTAGTGAGTCAACTTCCTTATACCAATACTCTAATTGACCGGCTATTATCAACATATGTTGAGTTGTTTCTTTATGGTAGTGGTTACCTCTAACGTGGTTAGGTTCTGATTTTATAATAGCCACATGGTTTATATTTGCATTATAAAATATATCTGCAATTATTCCTCTAAGATCTTTATGAATTTCTAAAGGTTGATTAGTATTTTCGTAAATGTTAATTACTTTCATATCTTTATATAAGGTTTATAAATTTTACATTTGGATTAATTGAAAGAAGGTTAGACTTCAGTTGATCGGATATATTCCATGATAAAATTAAAGCATAAACTTCTGTATCATCAGAATACTGTGAAAAAATATTATCAGATACTATAGGAATTCTTGTCAAAGGAGTGTATTTTCCTTGTTTATAGCGTGATGAATCTGTAATATAATCAAGTATTGTTTTATCTATTTTATAGTAGTTTAAAAAAGTGTTTGCTTTTGCTGCAGCGCCAACTCCTATTATTACTGAATTTGGGTTATTTGTTTTTATTTTGTACAGCTGGTTTAAAAAGTTATTTCTTTTATTTATAATGTCTTTTTGAAAGTTTTTGTATGTTTCAATATCAAACAAACCCCTGCTCTCTTCTTCTTTTATAAAATTTTTAACCAGACTACTAACTTCAATTGGGCTGTTTACTTTTTGCGCATACACCCTAATTGATCCTCCATGATAATCTACTATCTCAAAATCAGATATTTGTAAACCTACTTTTGTTAACAAGTTTAATGAGGACTTGAGAGTAAAGTAACTTACATGCTCATGATAAACTTGATCAAATTTTCCTGATTCTAAAGTTTTTCCCCAATATGGAAGTTCAAAAATGAATACTCCTGATTCTGATAATAAATGAGAAATGCCTGCTGCAAAGTTAACAGGATCATTAGAATGATTGAATACATTATTAGCTATTACTATATCCCAAGATCCTGATAATTTTAATTCTTCAGCTAAATTAAGGTTGAATATTGCATTGATAGTATCTGTGCCATTCTCATTTGCTATTTTACACATCTCTTTTGATGAGTCTATACCTAAAGATTGTTTAGATACGTTTTTAAATTTAGATATTAAGTATCCATCATTAGACCCAATCTCCAATACAGATTTGTCTTGTAGTTGATATCTATTTTTTACTGTCTCAAAATAATTGTCCCAATGGTTTCTAGAGAATTGAGAATTAGCAGACGTATAAGAGTATTCATACAAATTATATCTATCGTCATCATTAGAAACATATTTCAATTGAATCTGTCCGCTTTGTGGATTTATAGTACATTGAAGAGGAAACACTGGTTCAGACAAATTTAGTTGTTGCTCTGATATAAATGTATCTGCATAGGGATGCATTCCAAAATCTAATATGTCTAACACGTCACCGCCGGTAATTAAACACTTATCAATTAATCTGCTGCTTATCGTTTTCTTTTCCATTATATGGTCCATTTTTAAATTCATAAAATACTGTGTCGTTTTCTATTACGGTTAGAGAGTGGCCGCCTCGATAAAATACAATAGCGTCACCAGAAGATATTGTAACCTCAGATATTTTTTTATCGTCAATGTCATATATATCAGCAACAATTTTTCCTTCTATGACTATCCAAGCTTCTTGAGTTCCAATAGTAGTTCTGTTTATTGGTAGATGTTTATGAGCAGCAACGTGAGTATTTTGTTTTAGTAATCTAGCACTCGCTTGTAGCAATTCAGATTCTAAACTTAAGTCTGTTCTATAACTGCCTATATCTTTTTTTCTAACATACGTGCACAAGATACTATCGTCAACTTGAGATTGTATTCTATTCATGTATTAATTTTTTAAGATGTTTATTAAACACCTGATCTATGTTTAAAGAGTATTGATTAACTATTTCGAAATTTCTTTTTATAGATTCTAATTTGCTATTATATATCTTCTCTCCATTTTCATGAAGCTCGTTTATAATACCCTCTAATTCTTCCTTATTAGAAAAAGTTATTATCCCTTCTATATCAAAAATTTCTGATACGTTAGGACATCCATAATATATAGGAATAGTACCAGTTAAAAAACAGTCACTTAATTTTTCTGTAGCCCAATTATCTATATATGCATTCTCTATTGCTATAGAAAACCTGTAGTCTTTTAAGCCCTCTATTTTTCCTGTTATCTCATTAAAACCCACTCCAAACATGTCTATATAATTTCTAGTATTTTTACTTAAAATGTGATTAACCATCTCAAGTCTTAATACATGGCCTGGTAAAAATGATTTGTTTGAACTTATGCAAGATATATTTTTTGTTTTGTTATATATTTTGTATAATGAATCGTCAGAAAGAATAGGCCACTCTTTAGTGTGAACATTTTTATTTAGACATCTCCACATACACAATCTTTTCTCAGCATTAGGTAGAGTTAATAATTTAGAATCATAAGTCAGTATGAGATCAAACATACTATAATTTTGATAAACTAAATCGTATGTCTCTTTCATGTGTGCATTATGAAGTGGACTCTCATGTAGATCTGCTACTATTTTACCTTTAGTTATCTTTTTCTCTCCTTTTATATATCTTAGTATGTCAAAGTCAGTAATTAAATTTATATCTTGCTCACCATTTACAACGTCATAAACAAAAGAAAAATCTTTAGGTATGTAATTTGTTTCTTGAAAATATCCTATTACATTTACTTGTGGAAGTTTATTTCCAAAGTGTCCTTCTTTATATTTCTTTTTATTCCTAATCTCTATTTCGTATTTTATATTATCTTGAGATTCTCTATTTCTGGTTCTTTCAGCTGCTGATTTACTTGCATTATAGATATAACTTGGAAAGTCTAATACCCCTATTTTTTCTTTAGGACACATTTCTAAACAAGGAAAAGCTAACGCTAAATCAGCAGCATGATTAAATAATTTATTATCTATTTTAGATATGAAGTCTTGTTTATCTATGGCTTTTACTAAAAATCCTTTATAAGTTCTTAAATGAGAAGATCTCCATGTATCTAGCCTATATAGTTTATTATCATGAACAAATTCTGGGAATGGTGTATTTTGAGGGTTTGCTTCTGTTGCGTATTCTCCATCCCAAGCATAAAATTTTCCGTACGTCATCCACACATCTTTCTCATTATAGAAGTTATTAAGATTATCTAAAACGCTATCATCAAAAAGCCAATCATCTCCGTCAACTAATACCAGAATTTCATTATCTTCTATTGAATCAAAAAATCTAATATGATTATAAGTCCCTCCTAAATTAGTTTTATTTTCTATAATAGTGAACTTTTTATTACCTCCTACTATTTCTTTTACCTTTTGGATTGTCCCATCCTCTGATTTGTCATCTACATATATAACTTCATAATTTTCATAAGTCTGATTCAGAATACTTGCCAAGTTATATTCTACCCACGCTTCATTGTTATATGATGCTATTATTATTTTAAATCTATTGTTTTGCATTATTATTCTGAAAGTAGTTTAAACATTCTGTGTTTCCAATCGTCTATTGAATAAAACAGTTCGTAGTTCTTTTTGGCTTGATAAGCACATTCTTCATAGAAGAGTCTGTCCTCTTTAAGTTGTTTGGCTAGTTCTACTGCTCTTTGCACATCGTTAATGTCTACTGATAGATTAGAGTGGCAAAGCTTTTGAGTATCTACTTCACGGTTACCTATACAAGGAATTCCTAAGTAGGCACAGTTGAGTGCAAAAGTTCCTGCTGCAATGGTAGGCATCATGTGAACTGCATACTTGAATGTAGACAGGTTCTTCATCCAATCTAACCATGACATTCTAGGTAGGTGGTTAATGCCTCCTATTAGATTTTCATTCTCTCTTTTAGCATGGCTGTCTTGAACGAATACTTGATTTTTAAACTCTGATGCCACAACATAACTTTCAAAGCCTCCATACCATCTTGCCATATTTCCTCCAATGATAGTCTTGTCCTGTTTGTTTGGAGTGATATCTTTGATCAAGTCGTGGATCATTAGAGTGTGTATAGTGTTCACAGGTTTGTTTTGGAACATTCCTTTGTAATATACAGTATCATGCTCATTGTGACAGAAGATCGAATCACACGCGGCTATCATGTTATAGTAATAGACCTGGTCATATATCTCATAATCATTCCACAACCAATGAGGACCTTCTTGCACAAAGTGAATCTTCTTATTGTTTTTCTTTACAGTGTTGATTAAGTCACTACGAAGAAGATCAGATACTGGATTTTGTTCACTGCTTAATTTAGCTCCTACTGAATTAAGATAAACTGCACCTTTAGGGAATATGACAAACACGTGATCATAACCACTTATTTGATTGAAAAGAGTTATATTAAAATGATCTGCATCTAATGCATTCATCCACGCAAACTCTGTTCTCATATTAGGATATGTAGGAAGAGTTTTACCGTAAAAAGGTAGTTCTGTTAAAAACGCTATTTTCATAACTTACTTATAAATTGATCTAATATAGTTTCAATATACTCCGTCTTCTCTTTATCAATTACAGGGCTTGTACCTAAGAAGAATGTATCTGTTGTAACTTTACGAGCAACAGGAAACTTCTCTATCACCTCTTTAGGATCCATAAGACCTTTATAAGCAGGTTGAAGCATAATGTTACCAGCAAAATAAGGTCTAGTTTGAATCATGTTAGCTTCAAAGAACTTACAGATATCAGATCTTTTGAAAGGAGCTCCATCTTTTACAGTAACAGGAAATGCAAACCAATCTGGGTCT
>SXGQ01204576.1_pt1 | contig 10515 bp, 12 predicted proteins | sample 3178371 | NCBI WGS metagenome assembly SXGQ01 (sample SAMN11356859, study PRJNA531348) | freshwater metagenome | isolation source: freshwater sample F1-20 | place: China: Fuxian Lake, Yuxi | collected 2017-12-25 | reverse complement strand
ATTACAATATATTTATAAGCCGAGTAGTCAAATCTACTCGGTTTTTTTATGAATAAAGGTATTTACAAAATCACAAACTTAAAAAACCAAAAATTTTATATAGGTCAAAGTAAAAATTTAAACAATCGTGAACATAGTCATTTTTACAAATTAGAAAAAAATAATCATCATAATGAAATTTTACAAAAATCTTTTAATAAATACGGTAGGGAAAATTTTATTTTTGAAGTTTTAGAAAAAATTGATTTTGATGATTTTTTAAATGAAAGAGAAAAATACTGGATTGATTTTTATGGTGGGTTAAACAATAAAAAAATCTATAACATGAAAGACCCGTTAACAAATGAGTATTCAGATTACACAAAAATTAAAGTTAGTAAAACAATGTTAGGTGAAAATAACCCTAATTTTGGTAACAAGTGGACTGACGAACAAAAAGAAAATTTATCTAAACAAAGAAAAGGTAAAAAATTAGAAGAGAGAATTGGAATTGAAAAAGCCATATTATCTAAAGAAAAAATGTCAAAATCACAGAAAGGAAGAAAACACCCTGAAGAGGTTAAAGAAAAAATAAGACAAGCTAATATCGGTATTAAAAATCCGGCCTACGGTAAAGGTGAAAGACAAAAAGGTGATAAAAACCCAATGTGGGGTAAAACACAAAAAAATAGAAGACCAATTCAACAATTAACTAAAGAAGGTATTTTAGTTAAAGAATACGATTTTATTAGTGATGTTATAAATTACGGTTTTTTTGTTGGTAATGTTTGGTCTGTATGTAACGGGAAATCTAAAACATATCGCGGATTTATATGGAAATATAAATAACATTACCAGTAATTACGATATTTATTTTATAGGTTATATAACCTATTATATATTGTCCTATATAGGATATTTTTGAGTCATAAATATGGCGAATCGTAGTAACACATTTCTATTAAAACGTTCTAACGTTTTAGGTAAAATACCTGTATTATCAGGTTTAACTTTAGGTGAGTTGGCATTAAATACTGCTGACGCAAAACTTTATACATTATATACTGGGGGTTTAACTGGAGCAACTGAAGTTCGAGAAATTGGTTGGAATCGACTTTCCATTTCAGGTGGTACAATTACGGGTGATATTCTTGTTACAGGTTCAGTTAGTGCAACAACATTTTACGGTGACGGTCAATATTTAACAGGTATATCTTCTAGTGATAACTATGTTACGGGTGGTACTTATTCAAACGGTACGTTAACTTTAGGTAGGCAAAATGGTTCTGTTACTATTACAGGTTTTACTACCACTACATTAAGTGCAACATCTTTAAATGTTGATTATATCGATTTTAATCAGAATTATGCGGGAGCGACTGCTCAAGGTAGAATAAATTGGGATACAGGAACTGGAACGTTAAATATTGGTGTCGGTAGTTCGGGTACGACTTTAATTGATTTACAAGTAGGTCAAGAAGAAATTGTTAGAGTTTATAATGACGCTGGTAGTACTTTAAATAAAGGTGAGGTTGTTTATGTTTCAGGTTCACAAGGTCAAAGACCTGCGGTAAAAAGAGCTTCAGCTGTTGGAGATGGTTATTCGGTAACAACTTTAGGGATGGTTGATGCAGCTATCACATCAGGAGCTGAAGGTTATGTTACCACTTTTGGTATTATTAGTAATTTAAACACAAATGCTTATACTGGTGGAACACCTATTTGGTTATCACCAACAACACCTGGTGGGTTTACAGATGTAAAGCCACAAGCACCTTATCACACGGTTTTATTGGGTTATGTTGTTAGACAACATCCTTCGTCAGGTTCAATATTTGTCAACATTTCTAATGGCTGGGAATTGGATGAGCTACATGATGTAAGAATTAGTGGTGTGACAGAAGGTGATTTGTTAATTCGTAGTAGTTATAGTGGTAGTCCTGTTTGGGTTAATTCTAAAACTTTAAAAGGTGATTATACAATAAGTGGGAATACAAATAACATCGGTAATTTTTCGGCAACCACATTTTATGGTTCTGGTTTAGGTTTAAATAATATCCCTATTGCTGGTGTGACAAATTTACAAAATAGTTTAGATTTAAAAACTGATTTAACATTATTTAATTTACATACTGGTAATACTAACAACCCACATCAAACAAGTTTCTACCAATTAATATCAACAGCACATACTCATACAATATCTGATGTTTTAAACTTACAAACCAATTTAGATTTAAAATTCGATAAATCTGGTGGTACGGTTAATGGAAATGTATTGGTTTTAGGTAATGTTACAATCCTAGGAACTGCGACAACTATTAACACACAAACTTTAAGTATTGCTGATAATATAATTACGTTAAATTCTAACGTAACTGGTGGTACACCTTTTGTTGGTGATTCCGGTATTGAGGTTTTACGTGGTTCGGCAACTACGGCAACAATCTTATGGAAAGAACAAAATTCACAATGGGAGGCTGGATTACAAGGTACCACAAAAAGGATTATACTAGAAGGTGATAGTTTAGCTTTATTAACCTCTGGCCATACTCATCCAATATCGGAAATTAATGGTTTACAAACAAGTTTAAATAATAAGTTTGACACCTCTGGTGGTACAATTACAGGTAACGTTTTAGTTACAGGTTCAGTTAGTGCAACAACATTTTACGGTAATGGCCAATATTTAACTGGTTTAGTTACAAATGATTTTTATGTGACTGGGGGTACTTTTACAGGTACAACTTTAATTTTATATAGACAAAACGGTTCTGTAACAATCACAGGATTTACCGCAACATCATCAGGTGGTGGAACATTTACAGGTGGTACAGTAAATGGATTTACCGTATTTACCAATGGGTTAAGTGCCAACACAATATCAACACCAATTACAAATACACAAGTTGTTTATTCCAATAACGGTACTTTAACAGGTTCAACAAATTTAACATGGAGAAACTCAACTTCATTACTAACTGTATCTGGTAATACATTAATTAATGGTGTATTAAGTGCATCATCAATTACAATACTTACAACACCAACATTAAGTACCACAAACAATCAAGTTTTAACAAGAAATTCAACCACGGGTAACGTTGAATATAGGGATATTACTTCAATATCAACTGGTGATACCTTTGTTACGGGTTTTACATACTCTAATAATAATGTAACTATAACACAAAATTTAGGTAGACCAGCCTTAACAGTTAATATATCGACTATGACTGGTTTAACTGTTGCTGGTAATCTAACGGTAACTGGTAGTACGTCACTTAGAAGTTTTACCGCAAGAGCTGGTGTTATTTCAGGTACAGGTCAAAGTATTTTAACAATTGTAGGTTCTGGTTCTTCAACAAGTTTACCGTTATTTACAGTTCAAGGTTCAAGTGGTGAATTATTTAGTGTTTCAGATTCTTTACAAGGATCATTATTTTCAGTTAACGATATTTCAGGTTTACCAATATTAGAAGTATTTTCTGATAACACAACTTTGATGGGTTCTTACTTAGCCCCATCATTAAACACAACAGTTAGAAGTACCTTAACTGCGGGTACAAATACTATATATTCGATACCAACAAGTGCTTATACGGGCGCTTTCTTTGATTACGCTCTTATTGGTTCTGCTGGTGCTAGAGCAGGAAATATAATGTCCATATTTAGTGGTGTAACAGTTCAATTTACTGAGGTAACAACAAATGATATAGGTAATACGACTCCAGTATCATTCTCAATGAGTGTTAGTAGTGGATTGGCAAGATTAAGTTCATCTGCAACAACAACAGGGTGGACATTAAAAACAATTGTAAGGTCGATATAAAATTATGGTAATATATAAAACGGCAATCCTTTTTATGGAAAGCGTCACACTGAGGGGGCACGTATGAAAATGTCAGAATCAAGAAAAAATAAAACACCTGAACAGAAATTAGAACGATATAAGAAATTTTTTATATCTAGTATGGGGTATGAACCAACTAAAGAACAAATAGATAATAAATTACAAGAGATTATAAAAAAAAATAAAAATGTCATTTCGTTTTAGTCCTTCTATAATTAAAGACGGTTTAGTATTATATTTAGATGCCGCCAATTCTAGGTCATATGTTAGTGGAAGTACCGTATGGAATGATATTAGTAGAATTGGTAATAACGGATTATTAATAAATGGGCCTACCTTTAATAGTTTAAATAACGGTAGTATTGTATTTAATGGAACGACTCAATACGGAACTATACCAGCCGTATCTTCTTTAGCTTTTAATGATAATTTTAGCATATCCGTTTGGGTTAAGGTTAATGCAATTCATGGTACTGGGTATAGCGGTTTTGCTGGAAGATTCGGACCAACCACGAATTATGGGGGTTATCAATTAGAGTGTAATAATCAAAATGGTGGAAATAAATTCGCATTTGTAGTTGGTAATAATGGTGGGACAGGTGTGAATAACTTTAGAAGAATAAATTCAGATACTATAATTACTTTTGGTTTGTGGTATCACGTTACTGGTACTAACATTTCTGGGGTAAATAAATTATATGTAAATGGTCAAGTCCAATCCACAACGTCTACTTTTAATGTGGTGACAAACTCAACACAACTTTTTGCAATCGGTAGAATTTATGCTAATTTTAATTCAAATTACCACAATGGTAATATTTCCATTATTTCTGTATATAATAGAGGTTTAACTGACGCTGAAGTCTTACAAAATTACAATACAACTAAAGGTAGATTTAATTTATGAGTGGAAGAGTGTCATATTTGGGTGGTATTGTTAAAGATGGTTTAGTCTTAGATTTGGATGCTGGTAAATTAGATTCATACCCAAAATATGGCACAAGATGGGGTGACGTAAGCGGTAATGGAAATTTTGCCACATTAATTAACGGTCCTACTTTTAGTAGTGAGGCTGGTGGTTGTATAGTTTTAGATGGTGTTAATACATACATGCCGACCAATGTTACAACAAATTATAGTGTTTTAACTTTATCTGCTTGGGTAAAACCTTCTGTTGGTACTGGTGTTGATACTGGGTATATTCTAAATAAAAATTCTTATTGGGCAACCACCACTGATTCTTGGCCAGCTGCTTTTGGTGTGTCACAAGATGGTAAAAAGGGTTCTTTTACAATAACTAATGGTACTTGTTATAACCTTAGTTGTGGTTCACAGGTTACTGGTGCTACAAGTGTTAACGCTTGGAATTATATTGTAGCAACATATGACGGGACCAATGTTATATTTTATGTTAACGGTTCTTTAACAGAGAGTAAATCTTTTACATCAGCGTTGCCTTCTACGGCATTTGCTTGGACTATTGGTCGTTCTTCTTCACAATTTAGCGGTGGCGTTGGTGGTACTTTTTATAAAGGTTCTGTTAATAACGTTATGCTATATAATCGAGCATTATCTGCTTCAGAAATATTACAAAACTATAACGCAACAAAAGGAAGATATATTTAATTAATATGGAAACAAACTTACAAGATTACGAAAACAGAAAATTCATGATATTTAACGTATCAGAATTAGAATTAATTGATTTCACACAAGTATGTGAAACTTCAATAGATACTGTTAGAAAAAGTGTCGATGGAACTAAAACATTTGTTAAATGGGATACTGAAGGAATTCCTTCATCGGTAGAATCACTGACAACCAAAGAAGGCCCTTACACATACGAAGAAATATTAAACATTTTAGCTGGCCCAGAATGGACTGACCCAAACCCATTTCCAATATCTTAAAAAATTATGGGAACATTAGCTGGAAATTATTATGGTGGAATTGTTAAGGACGGTTTGGTTCTAATGTTGGATGCTGCCAAAAAAGAATCTTATGATAGATTGGGGACAACTTGGCGAGATATTTCTTGGAATAGTAATACTGGCACTTTAACTAATGAACCTACCTTTAATAGTGGAAATGGTGGAAATATTGTGTTTGATGGTACTAATGATTATGTAATTCACAACTCATTAACTGCGGGTACAGTTTGTTCTTGGGGGTTATGGTTTAAATATAACACTTTAAGTGGCTCACAAGTTTTATTAGGTTCTAATATCTCAAATTACTACTCATTATTTTTTTTATCAACCGTATTTTATGTTAATTACGGAGGTGAAACTGCTCAATTATCTTACCCAACTGGTTTAAGTGCAAATACTTGGTATAATGTTTTCTTAACAAGAAATGGTTTAACAATTACGATATATTTGAATGGGGTTTCTATCGGTACAATGACAGGTGGCTCATCCTCACTTTCAACAATATTTTCGATAATTGGTGCTGAAAGGCCAGGAGCTTATGTATTTAACGGAAATATTTCCAATGTGTCTGTATATAACCGAGTGCTATCATCGTCAGAAGTATTACAAAACTATAACGCCACAAAATCTAGATTCGGACTTTAATTTATAGAATCAGATTATTTATATATAGTCTTATATGGCTGGAAAAATTGGAAATAAGGGAGGTTCAATCCAGAGGGGACTAATATTATATTTAGATGCCGGGAAATTGGACTCGTATAGTCTGTTTTTTTAACACAAAATTATGACATTAGAGGTCTTAATTTGATAAGCAGAATAGCTAGCAATTCAAAAAAATATAGAATAAATAATACCGAAGTTTTTTCTTTAACAACAGCATCTACTGCGAGAAATTCACAATCAATATATATTGCAAGATTAAGGACAGCCAATACTTTTTTTGTAAATCAATATGGTTTTATTTCATTTGGAGACGGATTAACAGACACCGAAGCAGCAAACTTTTAATGGTTCAGGTGTAGGTTTAAATAATATCCCTATTTCTGGTGTTACAAATTTACAAAATTCTTTAGATTCAAAATTTAGTATATCTGGTGGCACTGTTACGGGTGATGTTTTAGTTTTAGGTAATGTTACAATTCTAGGAACTGCAACAACAATTAACACAACCACTTTAACGATACAAGATAATATAATTACTTTAAATAGTAACGCGACAGGCAGTACTTCACCGTTACCGATTAACAGTGGTATAGAAATACTTAGAAATTCAGGTACAACCGCGTCAGTTTTATGGGAAGAAACAAACGGTTATTGGTCGGCTGGTTTAAATGGTAGTACTAAAAAAATTATATTAGAAGGTGATAGTTTAGCATTATTAACTTCTGGTCATACCCATCCGATATCAGAAATTAACGGTTTACAAACAGTTTTAAATAAATAATAAATTTGATACTTCTGGTGGAACAATTACGGGTAGTGTTTTAATTAACAGTTCTTTAACCGCTACAACATATTATGGTGATGGATCCAATTTAACCGGAACTCCAAATTTTTTTGTCACTGGTGGTACTTACTCTAACGGTACATTAACATTAGATAGACAAAATGGTTTAGTAACTGTTACCGGATTTACTGATTACTATGTAACTGGGTTAACTTACAATTTACCTAATACATTATATATTTTAGTTGGTAGAGAGGTGGTCTTGGGAATACGGGAGAAACTAGCTCCGCTACTTCTGGTGGTCCTGGACAAGCAGGAACTTTATCTTATGTCTCAGTAGTGCCAAGTGCAACGACATCAATAACAAACACGAATCCTATTATATTAGCTAGTGGCAATGCGGCCGCTGGTGGTGGACTTTATAGCTCCACTGGTGGTGCTGGAGGTTCTTCTGGAGATAATAATAGTAATGGTGGTCGTGGCGGAGATGGTGGTAACGGATTAGTAATAGTAAGTTGTTGGTAATTATTCTTCATTATATAAATCTTTTTTAACTTTTACAATTTCTTTTTCACGACATTTTTCACGGATTAATTTTTCCACAAATGAAAACATTTTAAGTCCATTTTCTTCACAATATCTTTTTAACAACTCATGAGTTGTTGATGTTATTTTAATATTTTTATCTCTTTTCATAATCTATTCTTACATAAATATTACAGTAATCATATAAAAGTATTACAGTATTCATATTAATACTGATATATTATTTACTTTTTAAAAACTTTTGAAAAAAAGAATAATATTTATATTAGAAATAACATAAATAAAAAAAATAATTAAATGGCTTCACAAAAAGTATTTGTATCACCAGGTGTCTTTACATCAGAAAAAGATTTAACCTTCGTGTCACAACAGGTGGGTGTAACCACTTTAGGTTTGGCGGGTGAAACCCTTAAAGGTCCGGCTTTTGAACCTATTTTCATCACAAACTATGATGAATTTTTGACCATATTTGGTGGTCTTAACCCCGAAAAATTTAGTAATAACAAACCTAAATATGAATTACCTTACATTGCAAAAAGTTATCTAACACAATCAAACCAATTATTTGTATCAAGAGTTTTAGGTTTGACTGGTTATGACGCTGGTAAAGGATGGGCTATAGTGTCAAAAGCTAATTACGATCCTTCAACAATTGCAACAGGTGCTACTACCACGTTTACAGCAGATTTTAGTGGTGGAACAGTTTATTATAATATTACTAACCCTAACGCTCAATATCTATATAATTTAGGATTTTTCCCTAACGGACCAACTTTAACCTCACCTTTTCTATCCCTACCGTTGATGATGTTTACCCTGAAGGTATTGTTTTTTCACCAACAACTAGTGGTAGTTTTAGTGGTGTTTCGGCAGTGTTAACTTTAGTAACTGGAAACACTTTAGATGGTAGTATTTCAGGTACAGTTACGACTTATACCGCAACCGCTTATAGTCAATATGATAATTTAGTTTTAGGTTTATTAAGATCTAGAGGTGATTATTTTGCTGATGACGGTTCTGTTAAAACATGGAGAACCTCCCAAACTGTTGGTGGTCTTGTATCTGACATGACAAATGTTTTAACTAACCCTTTAGGACAATTTAGTTTAAGTGCTAAATCAGCTAATTTAAGTGCAACTTCTGTTTATGACGTATCGTTAGATAGAACAAGTAGGAATTATATTACAGGTGTATTAGGTGAAGGTTTTTTTGACAGAAGTCCTAGAATTTTTGTTGAAGAATTTTACCCTAATATGTTACAGGATTTAATTGATGGCGGATATATATTAGGTCTTAAAAACGAATTAGTTTATATAGGCGATATTAGTAATTATCAGCAACAATTTCAAACCCCTGAAACTCCTTGGGTTGTTTCTGAACTTCGTGGTAATAGAGTGTTTAAATTATTTAAATTTATTTCAATATCTGACGGTGATGAAGCGAATAGAGAGATTAAAATTTCAATTCAAAACATTAAATTTGATTCAAAAGAATTTGACGTTGTTGTTAGAACTTTTAATGATACCGACGCTAGACCAACAATCCTAGAAAGTTACCCTAAATGTAACATGGATCCTACATCAAACAATTTTATTGCAAGAAGAATTGGTACTGCTGATGGCGAATTTACTTTAAACAGTAAGTTTATTATGATGGTTATGAATGATGAGGCTCCAGTGGATGGGTTTCCATCAGGTTTTGAAGGTTATCGTGTTAGAGACTATGTTGGTACTACAGTAAGTTCACCAAGTACTTCAGTTTCTTATCAACCACCTTTTATTGATTATAAAACAGCCTACGATCCTGAAAACGAAAGAGTTAGAAAAGTCTATTTAGGTATTACTGAAACTTTAGGTATTGACCAAGAAATGTTTAACTGGAAAGGTTTGACTACAGGTGATGACTATTGGACGGCTAGTACAAAAGGTTTCCATATGGATTCTGGAGCCACAATTGCAGGTAATTTTGACGTTGGTGCATTCCCATTTACTGATGATGCGGCGGTTGTAGATACTTTATATGAAAATGTTTCAGCAAGAAAATTTACTTTAGTACCTTATTGGGGTTTTGATGGTTGGGATGGTTATAGAAAAAACAGAACCAACAACGATAAATACCGTGTGGGTAAAACAGCCTTTTCAACGGGTGTTGCTAATGGACAGTTTATTCAATTAGGTCCACAAGACGGTACTTCTGATTTATACGCTTATTGGAATGGTATTAAAACTTTCGCAAATCCTGAGGCTGTTAACATTAATGTTTTTGCAACCCCTGGTTTAGATTACGCTAATAACGCGTACGTTGTTCAAGAAACAATCGATATGATTGAAGAGCAAAGAGCGGATTCAGTTTATATCTTAACTTCTCCAGAGAATGTTGAGTATGATAGTAATGATGATACAATCGGTTTTGGTTTTAACGCTGTAACAATTAATGACGCTGATTCTTTAGTTGGGTTATTAGAGGCGGCCGATATTGATTCTAACTACACCGCAACTTACTGGCCTTGGATTCAGGAACGTGATACAGAAAATAACGTAAACGTTTGGTTACCGCCAACATTAGAAGTTGTAAGAAACATTGCGTTAACTGATAACGTAGCTTTCCCATGGTACGCAGTAGCGGGTTACACAAGAGGTTTAACAAACGCTCTTCAAGCTAGAATTAAATTAACTGAAGCTGATAGAGATGTACTTTATGAAGGACGCGTTAATCCAATGGCAACTTTCTCAGATGTGGGTGTTGTAATTTGGGGT
>SXGQ01479610.1_pt1 | contig 10516 bp, 12 predicted proteins | sample 3178371 | NCBI WGS metagenome assembly SXGQ01 (sample SAMN11356859, study PRJNA531348) | freshwater metagenome | isolation source: freshwater sample F1-20 | place: China: Fuxian Lake, Yuxi | collected 2017-12-25 | reverse complement strand
GACCCGCCAGGGAAATGAAGGTTGTCAGCGCAGCACCCTTGTTGCCTCGCTCTTCTTTTTCGACCTGGACGTACAGTTCCTGGCCTTCGCTCAGCACGTCTTGGACACGGGCCTTGCTGACCTCAACGCCTTGCTTGAAATACTGCCGGGAGACTTCCTTGAAGGGGAGGAAGCCGTGACGATCTTCTCCGTAGTTGACAAAACAGGCTTCCAGACTGGGTTCTATCCGGGTGATGACTGCTTTGTAGATATTGCTTTTCCGCTGTTCCTGTCCTGCGGATTCGATGTCGATGTCGATCAGTTTTTGTCCGTCGACGATGGCAACTCGCAGTTCCTCTGCGTGTGTTGCATTGAAAAGCATGCGCTTCATGCACGATCCCTCGGCCCCGAAGGGCAGTGATGCGGCAGGAACAGAGGCGTTGGACGAAAGGGAACCAGAACAGCGCGGCACACGTGCCTGCTAGAGGAGTACCAACAGAAACAACAACTTAGTTCGACAAACTCGAACCAGTATTGCTGACAACAGCGCGTCTGCCCCGCAATGAAAACGGGAAACAGCACAACGCTCTGGTCTGTTTGACCTGCAATGCGGTCTGTATGGAGCCACAACGGAGATGTCGGGGAGACCAAGCCTGCATGCACTCAAAGTCCTTGCACCGCCGGACCGCACTGGCTAACCACTCAGACCGCATCAAAACGGGACTGACTGACGCCAACTTTCCGTGCCCGGAACTCAAAAACCTGTCGTACTACCCGATACTGTCCGCATTCGGCTGGACATACCGCACTGCCGGGGTACTGCAAAATACATGCTCGAAATCGGGCATGCACCTGTCAATTCGCTGTTCAGACTCCGGGAAAGTAACTCGCCCGTTTGCGCCTGGAAAAGATTTCCTGCCAAATTTACCGTCATCCTGGGCAGACGGCTCGCCCTATCCTTTATCATGGCGTTTTAAACCACGCATGTCCGCTTGTGTTTCTGCCGGGATCCACAGGGTTTTCCTTGTTTTTCCGTGGTGCCATACAGAAACTACATCGATCAGAAGGTCGCTTTGGGTGTCGCAACGATTGCGCCACATCGAGGTGCTCCGGTCGAGAACACTGCGGCACGGTATCTCGATACCGCTTCGCCATTGCCCATTATATGCACAGACCGCCAACAGAAACAAACGAACCGGGCAATCCTGCTGAAAACACGGCAAAAAGCGGTGTATTTGCCCGTGCCGATTCGGTCACATTCTATGAAGTGGGGCCGGAGGATGCGGGACAGCGACTAGACAATTTTCTAGTTCGCATCTGCAAGGGGGTCCCCAAAAGCCACCTCTACCGAATTGTGAGGTCGGGCGAGTTGCGCATCAATAAAGGGCGGGTAGATGTTCATTACCGCCTGCGGGAGGGCGACAGCGTGCGGCTGCCGCCCCTGCGTGTAGCAGCACCCGCCGACGACAAAAAATCTCCTTCTTTTAATATTCCATCAATAGATCTTCAAGTGATTTATGAGGATGAAGGCATGCTGGTTGTCAACAAACCGGCCGGCATTGCAGTTCATGGTGGCTCTGGCGTCAGCCACGGCGTCATCGAACGACTGCGGGCAGCGCGTCAGAGGGCGGGGCACAACATTGCAGGGCTTGAATTGGTACACCGCTTGGACCGGGACACATCCGGCGCGCTGGTGATTGCCAAAAAACGAAGCTATCTCAGAGTCTTGCAGGAACAAATTCGAAACCGTCTATGGATCAAGCGATATTCATGTCTTGTATCAGGAGTATGGCCTAAAGATCTGAAAAAAGTGGAACTTCCATTGATGAAAGTCGATGGACTGCATGGAGAGAAAAAGGTCTACGTACACCCGGATGGTCAAGCTGCAGCCACGCTTTTCCGGATCGAGGGCAGTTGGCAGCACCCCGAACTGGGGGTGGCCAGCCTGCTGGATGCCCGATTGATCACTGGCAGAACCCACCAGATTCGCGTGCACACCTCTGCAAAGGGGCACGGCATTCTCGGCGACGAGCGCTACGGCAACTTCACGTTGAACCGCCAATGGCAGAAACTGGGGTTGAACAGGATGTTCCTGCACGCCCGTCATCTTGAGCTACCCCACCCCGTTTCGGGGGAAACGTTAGTGGTGGAGGCACCGCTTCCTGATATCCTTGCGGATGTTTTACATGGACTGAAGCCGTATGCCCGTTAAGCTGGTTGTTTTTGACTGGGATGGAACCCTGATGGACTCCACAGGCACCATCAGCCGTTGCATCCGCCAGTCCTGCCAGGAGGCCGGACTGCCTGATCCGGGCGCCTCCATTGCCAACTATGTCATCGGTCTTGGGCTTCACGACGCACTGAGACACGCAGCACCGGGGGCCAGCGAAACGCAGGTGGCCCGGCTTGTCGACCGCTACCGACACTACTATCGGATGTGGGGCGACCAGCTCGTGCTGTTCGACGACGCCCGCCCGGTCATCACCCAACTTGAACAGGAAGGGTATTTATTGGCGGTGGCGACCGGCAAGAGCCGCTTGGGATTGGCAACCGCATTTGACCAGACCGGCATCGGGGTTCACTTTTTGACCTCCCGCTGCGCCGACGAATGCAACCCCAAACCCCACCCGCAGATGCTGCACGAAATCATGGAAGAGCTCGGTGTTTCAGCCGAAGAGACTGTGATGATCGGCGACACCACGCATGACATCAACATGGCCAAGGCGGCGGGCAGCCTCTCCATCGGCGTGACCACGGGCGCCCATCCGGTAGACAGCCTGCGCAAGGCAGAGCCCGACCACATCGCACCCAGCCTGGCTGACATGTTGCCCTGGCTCAAGTCGGCCTGAGTCCGACTACACCCACCGGAGATTACGATTGGACACCATCCACACAACTGAGAACACCACGGACGAACCGATTGCGGTTTGCGCCAGCGATGCACTCGCCGAAGGGGGGCAGGGCGTCAGGTTCCGGGTATTGCTGGGGCAGGAAGAGTCTTCTGCGTTTGTCATCAGAGTCAACAATGGCGTGCGCGGCTACGTCAACCGCTGCAGCCATGTACCGGTCGAACTGGACTGGAACTATGCCCAGTTTCTGGATGACAGCGGCCTGCACATTGTTTGCGCCACTCACGGGGCAACCTACGACGGTGAAACAGGCGCCTGCCTGGGTGGCCCCTGCAGCGGCTCGGCCCTGCGGGCTCTTCAGGTCAGCGAGGCCAACGGCGAGGTACTGTGGCAGCCGGACGCGGGCGTGAAGCCCCACCCCGACGGCATAGAAGATTAATTTTTACGATGACTTGTCATGGATAACCTCGAAAACACTTCAAACAGCAGTGCAGGCGGCAAACACTGGGAGCGCGACCTGCTGGAAAAGCTTGCAATGGAAAACCTGCAGGAGGCTCGCAGACGCCGCCGCTGGGGTATTTTTTTCAAACTGATCATCGTGTTGTACATGGGCATCATCATCCTGTCCTCCCCCGAGATCAACACCGCCATGCACAATTCTGCAGCGACAGGTCACACCGCACTGGTCGATCTGGATGGCGTCATTGACACCGAAAGCCCGGCCAATGCAGAGCGCATCAATGCCAGCCTGAAAGCCGCCTTTGAGGATGCCAAGACGGTTGGCATTATCCTGCGTATCAACAGTCCGGGCGGCAGCCCCGTTCAGTCCGGCATCATCTATGATGAGATCCTCCGCCTGCGGGCTTTGCACCCCAAAATCCCGGTTCATGCCGTCATTACCGACATCTGCGCGTCCGGAGGCTACTACGTCGCAGCGGCTACTGACCGCATCTATGTGGACAAGGCCTCGCTGGTGGGGTCCATCGGTGTGCTGATGGACGGTTTCGGATTTGATCAGGTCATCCGCAAGGTAGGCGTCGAACGCCGCCTGCTGACAGCCGGCGAGAACAAGGGTTTTCTCGATCCATTCTCACCCAGCAACCCCAAGCAGGTTGAGCACGCACACAACATGTTGCGCGAGATTCATGAGCAGTTCATCGATGCAGTCAAAAAAGGTCGCGGCGATCGCCTGAAAACCGACACGCCCGGGCTTTTCAGCGGACTGGTTTGGAATGGCTCCCGCAGCGTTGAATTGGGCCTGGCCGACGAACTGGGCAGTACAGAGTACGTTGCCCGTGAGGTATTCAAGGCTGAAGATATCCTTGATTTCACCCAGCGCGAGTCACTGGCAGAACGCCTGGTGAAAAAAGCCGGTGTCAATCTTGGAGAAACGCTGTTCAATGCCATGGCTACGCAGTTTGCGGCACAATTTGGTAGCCAACAGGCTCAGCCAAAGCTGCGCTGAAAGTTAGCACGCCGCCTTCATCAGACGGCCTGCCACAAAAACAGCGTGGCTTGCTTGCCCAGCACCGGCGGCTGCTTTTTCCAGTCGCATACTCTGCGTGTCCGTAAAAACTCAGCGGGCCCCCGCAGTTCACTGGCCACACACAATAGGGTGTCTGGCTTCAGGTTGTCGCACAGTGCCTGAAAAAACGCACTGTTGCGATAGGGCGTCTCGATAGCCATCTGCGTCTGTTTGAGCCGTGCAGACTGTCTTTCACTGTCTTGCAAAAATCGCTGCCGCTGGGCCGTCTCAACCGGGACATACCCGTGAAAAACAAAGGATTGTCCAGACAGCCCGCTACCCATCAGCCCAAGCAGAATGGATGACGCCCCTGGCATGGGACGCACCGGCCACCCCAAGGCATGGGCCTGCGCCACAGCAACAGCGCCGGGATCGGCCACTCCCGGACAACCGGCATCAGACATCACGCCCACAGGACCGTCGGCCTGAGCAAGCCATTCGCGCAGACAGGCGGGTGTACCCAAATCTGCCAAGGCTTGGATATGCAACTCAGCAATGGGGGTCGGATGTCCATACAATTTCAGCCATGCACGTGCCGTTTTGGGTGTTTCTACCAGCCAATGGCGGATGAGGCGGACGCGAAGTAGATCTGCAGGCAAGAGTTCGATAGCTGGCGCCTGCTGCGACAAAGGGGCTGGAACCAGCCACAACTGACCGGGACGCAGGGCGTTTTGTTCATCCGATACGGGAATGGGCTGGTCAGGGGAGTTCATAACCAAACTCGCGCAGGACAGATGACAGGGCGATCAGCGGCAAACCGGGCAGGGCGGTCGGATCGTCACTGCTGATGCCCTCAAGCAGCGTGATGCCCAATGCCTCGCTCTTGGCACTGCCGGCACAGTCGTAGGGCTTTTCCGCCAAAAGATATCGTTCAATCTCGGCATCAGTCAGCATGCGAAATCGCACTGTGGTGGGTATGCAGAACGTACGCTGCAGTGATTCAGAGTGCCTGACCACTGCAACAGCAGAATGAAATACGATGGACCGCCCGCGCATGGCCCGCAACTGTTGCACGGCGGCCTCATGGTGTCCCGGTTTGCTGACTGCCTGACCATCCACAACTGCCACCTGGTCCGACCCGATGACGACAGCGGAAGGATGGATTGCCGCAACAGCAAGCGCCTTGGCCAACGCCAGACGCTCCGATGTCTGCCGAGGCGTCTCGCCGGGCAGCACTGACTCGTCCAGATCAGGAGAAACACACGAAAATTCAAGCCTCAGGCGCGAGAGCAACTCACGGCGATAGGGCGAGGACGACGCGAGGACCAGACCTGCTTGAGAACCGTTTGCAAATGTTTTCGTCATCTTGTTGAAAACTCGAATAAATTATTGTGGTTAAGTTTGCTGGTCAGTGCCAGTTTCATTTTGACAACTTTCGCCAGTCGGGCTATTATGGCGCGCTTTGGTCTTTGCGTGTCAGGCTGCGTTTGCGCATGAGTGAGCGTACTGCGTGTGCGGAAAGTGCGGAAAGCCGCAACGCGCGCAGTAATCCTGATTCGAATTGAGTGCAAGGTACGGCAGAGTCCGTCAGGTCAGACAAACACATGATGCAACCAGAAGATCGGAAGATCGAAAAGACCGGATATGGCGGTGTGCCTGCAGAACTGAAGCCATTTCGGTCGCTGGACGTGTGGGAGTTCTGCCGCCAAGGAAAGTCGTTTGAAGCGACAGTCGACATAGCAGATGCAACACATGTATTTGCCCGTTTGACCCCGGGCAGTCAGGCGCCTGAAGTGAGCCAAGGTTCGGTTGCACCTGGGGATGCGGGCGGCAACGCAGCAACGCGGGTGGAAGACGCGACAACACCGGCGTCCCTATCAGGCAGTCGCTCACAAGACCCGCTGATAAGCTGGAAGTTTGTGGGGTATTGTGACCGAGATGGGCGCTGTTCATTTCAGATGAGGGGTCGGTTCATGGCGTCTCAAGAGTGCTTGCGATGCGGCAAACCAGTACTTCAGGCGCTTGAATTTGACCGCTTGTTGCGCATCTGCAAAAGCGAGCAGGAAGCTGATACGCTTGAGACGGACGAGAATGAAGATGCTGTTGCTGCGCCCGGCAAGATCGACGCGCTGCAGTGGCTGGAAGACGAGATGCTGTTGTGTTTGCCGATGTTTCCGGCCCACGAAGAGTGTGAATCCGGTGTGCAGGCAGTTCCAGCGGAAGCTGACAGTGTCAGCGGGGGTGACCCGGCGAATGAGTCGCACCGCCCCTTTGAGAAACTTGCGGGTTTGCTGAAAGGCAAAAACGGGTAACACGGCAGTTTTTATAGACAGACGCGCACTGACTGAGTTTGCGCAAAACCTGATTTTTACTGGAGTTCATCATGGCTGTTCAACAAAACAAAAAATCGCCTTCCAAGCGCGGCATGCACCGCTCACACAACGCCCTGACAGGTGCGCCTTTGTCCACCACGCCCAACGGTGAGACCCATCTGCGTCACCACATCAGCCCCAACGGCTTCTATCGTGGTCGCAAGGTTCTGAAGACCAAGAACGACGAGTGAAGTGATGCGGGCTGCGGGCCCGCAATACGAATGGCGGTCCCAGGTGGTCTAGCAAGGTCTTGCGCACAGGCACTGGCTCAAGGTACTTAAGCAGCATTTCAGCAGCAGTTCACTCGCAGCTCATACAAGGGCACCTCAGCATGGCCTCACACCCAACGTGCGGGCCAAAAGCGAAAGAGGCTCTCATAACAAGAGGCACAAGGCATGGTGAAGATAGCGATTGATTGCATGGGTGGTGATCACGGGCTCAGCGTGACCATTCCTGCTTGCATGGAATACCTCGAACGGGATCCGGAGGTCAGTCTCATACTGGTCGGCATCGAAGACCAGATCAAGGCAGCTCTCCAGGACCGACCGGACGAACTGGTCAAGCGCACCACCATCCACCATGCCAGCGAAGTGGTCGGCATGGACGAGGCACCTGCACAGGCCCTGCGCGGCAAAAAAGACTCGTCCATCCGGGTTGCCGCCGTTCTGGTCAAAGAGGGGCAGGCTGATGCTGTCGTCAGCGCCGGCAACACCGGTGCGCTCATGGCCATTTCGCGCTACAGACTCAAAACACTCGACGGCATCGATCGGCCTGCCATCGCGTCTGCACTGCCCAATCAAAAAGGTGGTTCAACGCTCATGCTGGACCTCGGTGCCAACGTCGATTGCGCTGCTGAGCACTTGCTGCAGTTTGGTTACATGGGCTCCGCCTTGGTCGCGGCCACAGAAGGCGTCGAAAAACCGACCGTGGGTTTGCTGAACATCGGCGAAGAACTCATCAAGGGCAACGAAACCGTCAAAGCGGCCTCAGAACTGTTGCGAGCCAGTACGCTGAACTTCTTTGGTAACGTCGAGGGTAACGATATTTTCAAGGGCACCACCGATGTGGTGGTCTGTGACGGCTTCGTCGGTAACGTCGCCCTCAAGACGTCGGAAGGCTTGGCCCAAATGCTCGGCGGCGCGATCAAGGACGAGTTTCAGCGCAACCTGCTCACCAAATCCATGGCCGTGCTTTCGCTGCCGGTACTCCTCAAATTCAAGAAGCGGGTAGATCACCGTCGCTACAACGGCGCCGCCTTGCTTGGCCTGAACGGTATTGTCGTCAAGAGCCACGGAGGGGCAGATGCCTACGGCTTTAGCTTCGCCATCAAGCGGGCTCGTGACGCAGCCAAGGCCAAATTGATCGAGCAGATTCGCAATTCGCTGGCATTGCAGCAGCAATTGGCAACAGAGAAGGCGGCCGCAGCGGCGCAGGCGGAGGCCAACAAGGCAGACACAGTCGCCTCTGCCGCTGAAAGTGCACAAACAGGCAGCTTAACCGACAGCGCGTCAGCGCCTCCCGCAGTCTGAACACGGAGCGCCTGCCCTCACAATGAGCGCCAACGCCGTATTTTCGCGTCTTGTCGGAACCGGTTCTGCATTGCCGGGCCGCTGCGTCAGCAATCCGGAACTTCAGCAGTTTCTGGCCGAACGCGGCGTCCTCACCAGTGACGAATGGATACGCGAGCGCACCGGCATCGAACAGCGCTACTTTGCCTCCGGCGATGAGACAACCACCTCACTGGCTCATGCCGCAGCACAGAAAGCGCTTGAAGCCAGTGGCTGGTCACCCTCCGACTGCGACCTCATCATAGTTGCAACTTCCACTGCGGACCAGATTTTTCCGTCCACCGCCTGCATGCTTCAGGGCTTGCTGGGTAATCACGGAGCAGCCTGCTTCGATGTGCAGGCCGTCTGCAGCGGCTTTGTCTATGCCACCAGCATTGCAGATGCCCTTATCCGCGCGGGACAGGCACAAAAGGCGCTGGTGGTGGGCAGTGAGGTGTTCTCGCGGATCATGGACTGGCAGGACAGAACCACCTGTGTACTGTTCGGCGACGGGGCCGGCGCCATCACTCTGCAGGCAAGCGACAGACCCGGCATATTGGCCAGCCGGGTGCATGCCAATGGATCACTTTCGGGCATCCTGTGTGCGTCCGGTCGCGTACAGGGCGGCGAAGTCTGGGGCGACCCCTTCCTGCGCATGGACGGACAGGGTGTGTTCAAACAAGCCGTCTCCGTTCTGGGCCAGAGCGCTGAAGAAGTGCTCCAACTGGCTGGCATGCAGTCTGATCAACTCGACTGGCTGGTGCCGCATCAGGCCAACATCCGTATATTGCAAAGCGTTTCGCGCAAGCTGGGGCTGCCCATGGAGCGGGTGGTGTCCACCGTACAGCAGCATGGAAACACGTCGGCTGCGTCTGTTCCCCTGGCTTTGGACCTCGCCGTTCGCGACGGACGCATCAGCCGTGGACATCATGTGATGCTTCAAGGGGTGGGTGGCGGCTTCACGTGGGGCAGCGTTTTACTGAAAATGATTTAGAATCCGTCCTCGGAATACAAAAATATGACGGTAACAAACGATGTTGATACTCGTAGCCGTCTTTAAACAGATACACCTCAGAAACCAGTCAAAATGAAAAAAGTTGCCTTCCTGTTCCCCGGACAGGGTTCGCAGACAGTCGGCATGCTGGACAACCTCAGCACCTCAGCGCGCTTTGGTGCGTTGGCGCAAGACCTGCTCGCACAGGCCGACAGCGCCTTGGGCGAAGCCCTTTCACAAACCATCGCTGCCGGCCCGGCCGATACGCTGAACTCAACCGTCAACACCCAACCCGCCATGCTGGTGGCCGACTGGATCTGCTATCAAGCCTGGCGCAGTGCCGGTGGCGAAGCCGCCGATGTGGTGGCCGGACATTCGCTGGGTGAATACGCTGCCCTCACCGCCGCCGGTGTTTTCAACTTCGCCGACGCCGTCAAAACTGTCCGTGTCCGTGCGAGTGCCATGCAGACAGCCGTGCCAGCCGGCGAGGGTGGCATGGCGGCCATCCTGGGCCTGGCCGACCAACAGGTGCGCGATGTGTGCGCGCAGGCCAGCGCCAGCGGTGGCGTCGTGGAAGCCGTCAATTACAACGCGCCAAGCCAGGTTGTCATCGCCGGCTCTGCAGCGGCTGTGGAACAGGCGTGCGCCCTGGCCAAAGCAGCCGGCGCCAAGCGTGCATTGCCGTTGCCCGTGTCGGCACCGTTTCATTCGTCCCTGATGAAACCCGCAGCCGAACAGTTGCGGCAGCATCTGGCAACGCTGTCATTGTCCAGCCCGCATACGACCTGCATCAACAACATCGATGTGGCAGACGTCCGCGATGTTGCGGGCATACGCGACGCACTCGTCCGCCAGGCACATGGTCCGGTCCGGTGGGTGGAGACAATCCAGACGCTGGACGCCCTGGGTGTGACGCACTACATCGAATGTGGTCCCGGTAAAGTGCTGGCCGGTCTGGTCAAGCGCGTTTCCGAACGTCCGGTATTCAATATTTTCGACGAAGCCAGTCTCGACCAGACGCTGGCTGCGCTGGCATGAGGACTGCAGGCATGAACACATTTTTCGATCTCTCCGGTCAGGTTGCACTGATAACAGGTGCATCCCGCGGCATCGGCCGCTCCATTCTCGATGCATTGGCTTCGCACGGTGCCACCGTGGTGGGTACAGCCACCACGGCTGAGGGGGCTGCCGCGCTGGACGCCCACATTCAGGCCAGCGGCTACACGGGCAAGGGTCTGGCCTTCAACGTCAATGATGCCGCCGGTACCGAGTCCCTGTTCGAACAGGTTGCCGGCACGTTCGGGGCTGTC
>SXGQ01151597.1_pt1 | contig 10516 bp, 7 predicted proteins | sample 3178371 | NCBI WGS metagenome assembly SXGQ01 (sample SAMN11356859, study PRJNA531348) | freshwater metagenome | isolation source: freshwater sample F1-20 | place: China: Fuxian Lake, Yuxi | collected 2017-12-25 | reverse complement strand
GTGCCAGGAATATGAGGGCCGGACATTTTAAAAGTCCACCTGTAAGTATGTTGTAGGTGAATAACATATTGGGTAGAAGAGCCAAGATGGCGGCGGCAGCTAGCACGCGACCAGCCAGCTGCTCAGGATCCTGGGACAGGGTTGCCAGTTTGAAAATACATTGTTGGGTTCGTTGTATGACCAATGTCATGATTGCAAGTATTTTGAGTTTACGCTTCATCTTCTTAGTACTTAGGGCAAGTAGTGTGTATATTGATAGCGCGGCCGCGCCGTTGGCGACAATAATGGTGGCGCGGGAACGTTGCTGGCACTGGGTGATGGAGTTCATGATGGTTTCAGCCTGTCCATCGCTTTCGAGGACGGTGGTCTGCAGTTCGGGCTCGGTCGCCCCGCCCCCAAAGTGTCGCTGGTGACCCGCGGCAGGACACGGGTTGCGCCTGGTCTGTGGGCGCATCTGGCGGTTGTGCGAACGGCAGAACAGGTAAGGTTGTATCTGAATGGGCTGCTTATCGGTTGCGGTGACACCGATGTCGCGGCAGCTCAGCCGGCAGACTGGCGCAAACTGCGGGTGGGGTACGTGGGGAACGGTGACAGTTCGGTTCGCATGGATGTGGGCGAATGGGCGATCTTCACGGCGGCGTTAACGGATCGTGAACTGGCACAGTTGGCGCATCTTTCGGATGCCCCGGCAACTGGGCAATCTGCTGCAGCAATGTTCACATCTGCGGAGGTACTGCGACAGCAGCGACAGCCTGATGCGGCGCTCACGGCATTCGCAGCAACGGCAGAGTCCGGAACAGGCTACTGGCAGCAGGCTGCGCGACTGGAGGCAATGGTGCTGCAGTCCGGTGGCGAGCAGAATGTTGCTGAGGCGATGCGGCAGTGGACCGTGTTGAATACCGCGGCTGAACGGGGATCGCTGCCGTCGCGATTCACCGGCGAAGTTCTGCCTGTGCTGAGAATGCACTGTGCCGAATGTCACGGTGCGGCGTTGTGGTGCCAGCCTGCATCAGCAGGCCTGGCTGATCAGTTGCTGTCTGCCGGATTCTGGTCCGAAGTGCAGACGCGACTGGTGGACCGCAGCATGCCTCCGGAGGGCTGCCCGCCGCTGCCGATTGAGCAGCGCCGGCGGGTGCTGTACTGGATTCAGCAGCTTCCGCCACCTGACCCGTGTGAGGAGCAGTTGACGGAAGAACGCCGTCGCCGGCTTTCTCCGCTGGCTGCCGTTGGACGCAGATTAACGCGCACCGAATTCTCCGTCGCACTGCAGCAGCTGCTCGGCGTACAGCCTCAGCCGGATCTGCTGCCACCTCCCGAAGGTGCCGGTGGTGAGGGCTTCGATACGGCAGCCGGGACTCTGATTATGTCCTCGTCCACCGCCGAGTTGTTTTTTTCCTGCGTCAGTGAAGCGGTGAACCGAGCCCTCGATGAGCAGGTTTCAGCAACAGCTGATCCCCCGGATCACGTACCGATCGGGCATGTCGTGCGGGCCCTGTCGGGGACAGGAACTGAGCTGGACGTGGCACTGCGCAGATTTGTCCGCCTCGCGTGGCGGCGGTTTCCGGCAGATGCGGATTGGCAGGGGCTGTTGTCATTGCGGCAGCAATTGCTGGCTGATGGCCTGACGGATCGGGAGGCTGTCGCCACAATGCTGCAGGCTGCGCTGTTGTCTCCCAACTTCCTGTATGTGCTGGAAACACCTCCGCAGCCTCCTGTCGATTTTCGCATTTCCCCGCACGAGTTTGCTGCGCGGATGGCGTTGTTTCTGTGGTCAGGAATTCCGGATGAGCCGCTGCTGCAGGCGGCAGACGATGACCGTCTGCAGACTGCCGAGCAGATTCAGCAGCAGGTGCGGCGAATGCTGCAGCATCCGCTGGCTGATCATCTGGGACGCAGCTTCGGCCTGCAGTGGCTGGGTGTGGAACAATTGCAGGCTGTGCGCAAGGATGAACAGCGGTATCCGCAGTACACCCGGGATATTGCCAGCCTCATGCAGGAAGAAGCCTGGCGCACGGTCGCAGGTGTCTTTCGCGATGATCGGCCATTGAACGAACTGCTGGCAGCGGATTATGTCTGGGCGAACAGTCAGTTGGCGCAGTATTACGGGTTATCGTTCCCCAGGGGCGCTGTTGACTGGCAGAGGATTCCTGCAGGCGCTGCGTCCCGCGGGGGTGTCCTGACTTTGGGGGCTGTCATGGTGGCATCGTCCTATCCATCCAGAACCAGTCCCGTGCTGCGGGGCCGCTGGGTCCTTGACAGGATCCTCGGACAGCGAGTGCTGCCGGCACCGGCGGACGTTCCGGCGCTTGAAAAAACGGTCAGCGCTCATCCCGCAATGACATTGCGGCAGCAAATGGAGCTGCATCGGGACAGTCCCACCTGTCGGGGCTGTCATCAGGCGATGGACCCGCTGGGTTTCGCTCTGGAAGAGTTTGACGCTGTGGGACGCTGGAGCACCGTTCGTGACGGACTTGCCGTGGATTCCGCTGCGACGCTGCCCGACGGAACGGCCTTGCAGGGAAGCTCGGGATTGCGCCAGGAAATCCTGCGGCGACAGTCTCAGTGGCTGCCGCACTTTGTACGGAAGCTGACCGGCTATGCCGCCGGGCGGGAGTTGTTTGACTCAGAGCTGTGCCTGCTGCAGGATATCGAAGCTCGCACCCTGGCAGCTGGTGGCACAGGCTCGTCACTCATCACTGCAATTCTGCTGAGTGATATTTTTCAGTTGCGGCGATTGGTGGCAGATAGTGGAAAGGCGGTGTCCGAATGAGCCGGGACTTTCAGGAGAACCGCCGGGCTTTTCTGCGTGGAGGCGGACTGGCACTGCCGCTGCCATGGCTGCCATCGCTTTTCAGCCGGGCATTCGCAGCTGAATCAACCACAGCTCCGCCGCTGCGATCGGCTTTCCTGCATTTTCCCAACGGAGCGTGGATGCCCGACTGGACACCGGCGGACGGTACGTCCCTGGTGCTCAGCCCTTCACTGCGGCCACTGCAGCCGTTCGCCGAAAATATCACGGTCGTCAGCGGACTGGACAAGCCGCACAGTCGCACGCTGGATGGGCATGCTCACAAGACGGCCAATTTCCTGACCGGCATGCCCGTCTCGTCCACGACCGGTCGGGATTTCAGTGCCGGTGGCGAGTCGGTTGACCAGCGCATCGCCCGCCATCTGCAGGGCCGGACACCGCTGCACAGTCTGGTCCTCGGGGTGGAGCCTGTTGCCGGCGGTATTGACCCTGCCAATGGAGTGACTCTGCTGTATGGCAGCTGCATTTCGTGGCAGGGACCCAACCGACCGGTGTTGCCCCAGGTGTCGCCGGAATCAGTCTTTGATCGACTGTTCGGCCGCACCCAACAGGCTCAGCCCTCGGTGGCCAGCCGACGGCTGCTCAATTTCGTGCTCCAGGATGCCCGCGACATCGGTCGACGGCTTGGCCGGGATGACCAGGTCAAGCTGGAAGAATACCTCGACTCCGTGGATTCCATGGAGACGCGGGTACGATTCCTGACTGAGCACCCGGATCATCCACTGCTGCGGATGCAACAGTCAGAATCGCTGCAGCGTCCCGCGATGCCCGGCACGTTTGCCCGGCACCTGGAACTGATGCTGGATCTGCTGGTGCTGGCATTTCGCTGCGATGCCGTCCGAGTCGCCAGTGTGATGCTGGCCAACGACACGTCGCAGCAGATTTTTGAAATGCCGGAAGGTTGGACTGAGCCCCATCATACTGTGTCACATCATCAGTCAGAGCCGCAGAAGATTCGTCAGTATCAGTTCATCAATCAGTGGTATGTGCAGCAGTTTACCGAATTGCTGCAGCGTTTGCGGGCGGTCCCGGAAGGGGCCGGGACACTGCTGGACAGCTGCCAGCTGGTGTTCGGCTCAGGAATGTCCGACGGGAACGGACACGTTCCTGACGACCTGCCGATTGTGCTGGCTGCTGGAAAATGGACCGGATTTCCGGGGGCCCGACACCTGCAGTATCCTGATCAGACGGTGCCTCTGTGCAACCTGTACCTGTCCCTGCTCAGGAAAAATGGTGTTGCGGACAAATCATTTGGAGACAGTCAGACTCCATTGCTTTAATCGCAGGGAACCGGTTGATTGGATTTGTTCGATTGTAAGGTAAATCTAAGCTGCATCGGTTTTGACAAGTGCGTCGTTCTGACAAACTCAATTAGCGGGCTCGCAGCATTGTTTTGGTTGCCTCTTCGTAATTTTCCCACCAGTTTAACGACAGAAGCCGAAATTGCTCAAGTTCGGCTCAGCACACCACACTGCGGCTGATCGTTACTGGTGCGGTCCGTCGTCGTAAATGGGCGGAGACCGATGGCTGCACCTGATCTGATCCCTTTCAACAAGCCCTTCATCGCCGGTAAGGAATTGTTCTACATCGCGCAGGCCGTGACCTTCGGCAATCTCAGCGGTGACGGCCACTTCACCAAAAAGTGTGCTCAACTGATGCAGGAACGCTTTGGCATTCCAAAGATCCTGCTGACGCCGTCGTGCACTGCGGCCCTGGAAATGGCTGCTCAGCTTTGCGACCTCGGCCCGGGCGATGAAGTCATCATGCCGTCGTACACGTTTGTCTCGACGGCCTCGGCCTTTGTCCGCATGGGGGCGAAGCCGGTGTTCGTCGACATTCGGCCCGATACGCTGAATCTCGATGAAACACTGATCGAAGATGCCATCACGGAACGCACGAAGGCCATCTGTGTTGTGCACTACGCCGGCGTGGCCTGCGAAATGGATCGCATCATGGCGATTGCTCGCGGACACGGACTGAAAGTCGTGGAAGATGCTGCTCAGGGGGTCAACTCCTGGTACAGCGGACGGGCACTGGGCTCCATCGGTGATCTCGGCTGTTACAGCTTCCACGAAACGAAAAACTACATCTGTGGCGAAGGCGGGGCACTTTGCATCAATGATCCTGAACTGATTCAGCGAGCGGAAATCATTCGTGACAAGGGCACCAATCGTCAGCGTTTCTTTCGCGGTGAAGTGGACAAGTACACGTGGGTCGACGTGGGCTCGTCGTATGTGCCCAGTGAAATCTGCAGTGCCTTTTTGTACGGCCAGCTGGAAGAGATGGATCGCATCTCTGACCGTCGGCAGGAGATCTATCTGCGGTACATGCGGGAATTGACGCCGCTGCAGCAGCAGGGATTGCTGCAGTTGCCTGAGATCCCAGAAGGCTGCATCAGCAATTACCATCTGTGCTTTGTCCTGCTGCCAACTCAGGCACTGCGGGATGAACTGCTGGAACACCTGCGTTCGCTTTCGATTCGCGCCGTTTTTCATTACGTGCCGCTGCACAATTCGCCCTGCGGCAGTCAGTTTGCTCCGGGACTGCACCTGCCGCAGACCGAGCAGCTCAGTGCACGGCTGATTCGCCTGCCGATGTACTACGAGCTGTCGGCCGGTGACCAGCAGCTGGTAATTGATGCTGTCCGGAATTTCTGCCTGTCGCGTGTCAGTGTTACGATTTGAATGCGGAGCTCCGGTGGAACTACAGCCGTTGCCATGGGATTCGCAGTTTCTCGGATACTCCGTTGCTCGGATTTCCGGCGTCAGCAATCTGCCTGCGCTGGCCCAGGTGCGACGCAGAATGACTGAGCAGGGCGTTCGCCTGGCCTGCTGGGCCGGGCACACGCTGCAGCCGGAGCTGGCTGCCTGCTTTGTCGTGTCGCAACTGGAGCTGCGAGCGTCACTCTCAGATCCCGCTGCACCCGACTCAGCGTCTGGCGCACAGTCCGCATTGCGTTTGTTCGATACTTATGGCACAGCCGATGCCGATCTGACACTGCTGGCACAGCAGGCCGGCTGGGGCTCACGGTTCAGGATCGACCCGTGTTTTGCTCCGGAAGTCTGCGAAAACATGTACAGGATCTGGCTGGATCGCAGCTGCCGCCGGGAGATTGCCGATCAGGTCTTGCTGGCGAAGCTGGGAGCTGTCGTGGCCGGGATGACCACAGTGCGTTTCAGCAAACCGGTGGCGCGGATCGGACTGGTTTCTGTGACTCCCCAACTGCAGGGCCACGGTATCGGACGTCAAATGCTGCTTCACGTGTTGCGGGCGGCATCGCGTGCCGGTTGCACGGACGTCGCAGTTGTCACTCAGATGCAGAACATGGCAGCGGTACGTTTGTACCAGTCCGCCGGCTTTCGTCCGTTTGAAATGCTGCACTGGTATCACATTCGCGCACAGGAGCAGCCAGCTTGACAGACTCCGGCGCAATCAACCTCGCCCCAAAAATTTCCGTCGTGATCCCAGTCTACGGTTCGGGCCGGTGTCTGGCCGAACTGCTCCGCCGGGCGGATGCGGCCTGTCAGGCAGCCAGCTGCGCACCACCGCAGTTCGTGCTGGTGGATGACAACGGTCCGGGCGATGCATGGTCCGAAATCTGCAGCCTCACTGCCGTCCGCGATAACACTCTGGGTATCCAGCTGATGCGCAACTTTGGACAGCACAATGCCATCATGTGCGGGTTCAAATACTGCAGCGGAGATGTGATCATCACCATGGATGATGATCTGCAGCATCCTCCGGAATGCCTGCCGGAACTGATCAGCGGACTGCGGCTGCAGAACGCCGACCTGATTTACGGAAACTACGACAGTAAGAAGCACGCTGTTGGCCGCAATCTGGGGTCCGCAGTGATCAACTGGTTCTTCCGGAGGGTGTTTCGAGTCCCGGTGACACTCACTTCGTTTCGCTGCCTGCGGCGGGAACTGGTGCAGGCCGTCCTGCGTTATGACCTGAACTTCACGTTTATCGACGGGCTGCTGGCCTGGAACACCAGCCGCATCGGATCCGTCATCGTTCCGCATGCGGCACGGCTGGACGGGCGCTCCGGATACACGCTGCGGAAACTGTTCGTGCTGGCCATGAACATGTTTACCAACTTTTCGCTGCTGCCGCTGCAGGTGGTATCGATGCTGGGATTGCTGGCGGCCGGGGGCGGCCTGTGCCTTGGGCTTTGGTACCTGATTGCTGCCATCATGAACTGGCTGGTGGTTCCCGGGTACGCCTCCATCATCGTGGCGGTGCTGGTTCTGGGCGGTCTGCAGCTGCTGAGTCTGGGGGTCATCGGTGAATACATTGGTCGTTTGCACCTCAACGTCAATCGCAAGCCTCAGTATGTTGTTCGCTGTCTGACTGACACCTCAATTGTGTCTCATGCAGGCCGACACTGTTCAGACACTCGGCTCAACTAACGATTGAAGCGAATTTGCCGCACATGCAGTCTGTGATGCCTTGAGTTGTGCGGACTTTCCCCCAGGGGACAGATTCCGTTTGTCCGGTTCTGATCTGCAGTGTAGGGAATGCAGTCCCTTCCCCTCAGCCCCTCGATTTCGCTGTCTGTGACTAATGAAAACCCCCCAGTTCACCGTTGTCACTCCGTGCTACAGGACCGCCGCCTGTATCCCTGAGCTGTATCGGCGACTGGTGGCTGTGTTTACCGAACTGGGCGCGACGTTCGAACTGATCTTCGTCGATGACGGCAGCCCGCAGAATGACTGGCAGCAGATCGTCAGGCTGGCCCACACAGATAATCGCATTCGCGGTCTGCAACTGAGCCGAAACTATGGGCAGCATTTCGCCATCCAGGCAGGATTGCAGCATTCTGCCGGTGACTGGGTGATCGTAATGGATTGCGACCTGCAGGATCCCCCGGAGGCAATCCCGGAACTGTATCGGGCTGCACTGCAGGGATATGATCTGGTTCAGGCACGACGAGGTCTGCGGCAGGACACCTGGCTGCGGCGGACGGCATCACGCTGCTATTGCCGCATATTTAATTTTCTCAGCGAACGCAGTATGGATTCCGCCATCGCCAATTTTTGCCTGATGAAACGGGAGGTGGCGGCAGCGGTGAGTGGCTTCTGCGAACGCAACCAGAATCTGCCCATGTTCCTTGAATTGGTGGGATTTCACAAACAGGTGGTTGATGTGCCGCACAGCGGCCGTTTTAGCGGGCGGAGTGCCTACTCGCTGGCCCGCCTCTATCGGCTTGGCCTCGGAGTCATGGTGGCACATTCGAATCGCCCGCTCAGGCTGTCAATTCAGTTTGGACTGCTGTTGTCGGCCGGGGCGGTGCTGTTCGGGCTGTTCACGCTCGGCAGATACTTCTGGCTCAGTTCTGTACCGGAAGGCTGGACAACACTGGCGTTGCTGCTGTGTTTTCTCGGTGGCCTTGGGTTTGCCAATCTCGGAATCATTGGTTTGTACCTTGGTATGGTGTTTGACGAAGTCAAACGGCGTCCGCTGTACGTTGTGCGTCAGACGCTGAGACCGGTCGAATCGCAAACTGTGCAGGGGCTTGCCGCAGGAGATGTGCCTTGAAGTCGCCTTTACCAATGGCTCTCATTGGTGGTTCACTGCAATCTGCAGTGGGACGAACGCATCACATTGCCGCCCGCATGGACAACCGCTGGAGAATCGTCTGTGGTGCCTTCAGCCGGTCGCCGCACGTCTGCAGTGAAACTGCCGAGGCCCTGTCACTGCCGGCCTCGGCCGCATTTACAGACTACCACGAGATGCTGCACAGATTCGCTGGTCGGCTCGCCGCTGTCTGTGTGCTCGTCCCCACGCCGCAGCACGCCGAGATTATCTGTGACGTACTGCAGGCCGGTATTCCCGTAATCAGCGAAAAATCTCTGGCCTGCTCGCCTGCCGAAGTTGAACGCATCATCGCTGTCCGCGATGCCGCCCAGGGAAAACTGGCCGTGACCTTCAACTACTCGGGATACCCCGCGATTCGTGAACTGCGGCAGATGATTGCCGAAGGACGGCTGGGGAGTCTGATCCATGTGGCCGCTGAAATGCCTCAGGAAGGCTTTATTCGCTGGGCCGGCAGACCGTTTCAGCTGCCGCAGCCACAGCCGTGGCGACTCACCGACGGAAGACTGCCCACCGTATCACTTGACCTGGGAGTGCATCTGCATCATTTGATTGGATTTGTCACCGGTCAGCACCCGGTCAGTGTCACCGCCTGCCAGTACTCAAAGGGCCACTTTTCCGAAGTGACGGACAGCGTGCACGCGATGGCCCGATATACGGACTCGCTCTCCGTGGATCTGTGGTACGGGAAGTGTTTCCTTGGCTGCGCCAACGGTCTGCGGATCCGTGTCTTCGGGACAGAAGGCAGTGCCGAATGGCTGCAGCTGCAGCCCGAGGTGCTGCAGCTCAGTGATCGCTGCGGCCGAATTCAGCTGCTCACCCGCAGCTCCACTGATGCTGAGGTTTGCGGCCAGCCAAGGTACTCACGATTCAAACCCGGACACCCGGACGGCTTTCTTGAGGCGTTTGCCAACTACTATGCCGACCTCGCTGACTGGGTTCAATCTGACACAGAGCAGGATGGAACAGCTGCTGACGGCGGTATCGCCAGTGCCGAAATGGCTCTTGAGGGCCTGCAGATGATGGAAGCCATCACGGAATCCTCCAGATGCGGACGCTGGGTGGATGTGGGCCAGCATGCGTATGCCGTCTGATCCTTCAGGCCGGTCAGCCTCGCGTGCTCAGGAGGGCCAGGCACCACCATGGAGTCTGGTGCAGGACTTTCTGCGGCATCCGCAGCGGCGGTTCCTGTTCGGTGCCACCGCGGCAGCCGCGCAGATCTGCCGCGAACTGCCGATTGCCGGGATCCTCGATGACCATTTTCCCCGGTCGGCGTTCTGCGATGTCCCTGTGACCAGACTTTCGCAGGCGCGCCCCGACAGCCTCGTGGTCGCAACTCAGCTGGGGCGACCGGCGTCGGCCGCAGCTGCCCTGACGGCCTCCGGGCTCCGGCACTGCGACTTTTTCAGTTTTGCCCGCTGGTCAGGTCTGCTGCTGCCCGAGGTCCGCTTTTGGTCCGGATTTACTGATCAGACCGCGGCTCATCTGCAGGAGCTTGCCTGGCTGCGGTCTCAACTTGCCGATGAGCTGTCAGTTGAGGTGCTGGATCGGCTGGTACAGTTTCGCCTGCACGCCGACGTGTCGGCTCTGCACGGATTTACCGACCGGCAGACGCAGCAGTATTTCGAGGATTTTCTGGAACTGCGTCGGGATGGCGAAGTCTTCGCCGATGTCGGTGGGTACGACGGTGCCACGACAGCGCAGTTTCTGCAGACGTGCCCAGGGGCCACGCAATGCTGGTGTTTTGAACCGCACCCTCAGAATCTGCGGCTGATCGAAACCCGATTTCAGGATGATCAGCGGGTCCGTGTGGTTGGCTGTGCTCTTGGTGAACAGGCTGGCACTGCGACAATGGCAGGCCACGGCAGTGTTGCTGCCATTTCCACACACGGCACGCTTTCAATTCCCGTCCGAACTCTGGATTCACTGCAGCTGCCGCATCTGACATGGCTGAAGATGGATATCGAAGGCAGTGAAGTCAGTGCCCTGAAAGGCAGCGCACAGACAATTGCCCGCTGCCGGCCGCGACTGGCGATCTGCGTTTACCACCATGCCGGAGATCTCTGGGAAATCCCTCGGCTGGTATTGAACATCGATTCCCGGTACGAC